>Ga0123342_1000587_pt1 | contig 58067 bp, 22 predicted proteins | sample Turbeawhitnodule_FD_89960 | JGI IMG/M metagenome (GOLD analysis project Ga0123342, IMG submission 89960) | Root nodule microbial communities of legume samples collected from Mexico - Turtle bean Mexico white nodule | ecosystem: Host-associated > Plants > Roots > Nodule | place: Mexico: Nepantla... | reverse complement strand
GTCAGTGATTGGTGACTTCCTCAACCCATTACGTGCATGAGGTCGTGGAGGGGAAATCGCGTATGCAGAGAGCAGTGCTTGGTGAGTGTGCCTAGTCCAGCCACACCTGGCATTCTCCTGGGAATGTGCGATTCACCCAGATGGAAGAAACGCGCTAAGTTACTCCGCAAGGGAATAACTTAGGCGCACAAAGAGATGCCCTAGAGCCCTTCAGGTGGTGGCACGTGTACGGTTAGATGTGAGTTGCATGCCTCCACGTGTCATTGTCTGAGAGGGGCGTGGCCCAGATAAAGGTGCACTCCGTGTCGTGAAAGGTACAGACAGAAAACCCAGACACCCACGACCCTGACTGTGGTACGTTTTCGTACAAAAGCATAACAGAATTCTGACACACGCAAAGAACAGCGTAACAGAATTCTGTTAGGCACAGACACAGAGGGAGATAAAAAGAGAATCAAAGTGAGATTCAGGGACTTTTACACACATTATTTTTGTTAGTGATTCTGTGATCTAACTTGAGCGTCGGAGTGCAAACGGCCGCTAGAGGCGCTGTCTGTGTGTTTGCAGGTTGCGTTCGGAGTTCCCAGAAGAGGAGGTTCTAAGAGTATTCTTGCAGATAGCACAGTTGCCATAGGCGGGGCAAGGAAGCGACAAGGCAATTCCTCCACGCTCGAGTTGTCAGTAGGATCACTTAAGTTATGTGGTTATTAGAATTACAAATAATTTCTTACAACGTTACGAATATGAAATTAATAATCTATGTTGAAAATGTTGAAGTCAGCATTTAAAGAAAATGGTAAGTTATTTTTTAGTCTATTAATTTTTTTTAGAAGTTTATGAAAATGAAATAAATGAATTTATTATATATACGTTAAAATCAATATATTAAAAGAAACTCTAAGTCAGTTTTGGGTCTATTAATTTTGTGTTGAAGTAAATGAATATGAAATAAATGATTTTAGGATAAAAACATTGAATTAGTCTATTGTTTTCTTTTTAAAAAAAAAATCAAAATTTATTGCGTTAAAAATATTGACATAGTTAAAACAATTCAAACTTAACGTATATTGTTATCTTTACAATTAATTTTAAAAGAACGTTAGCGTAATTTAACATTTTAGTTTCTGAAAGTAAGAATTATATTATAGAAACAATATCTAGGATTAGGGGAGTGACACGCCTAGTCTCCAATCAACATATTGATCGGCCGTTGAAACGAGCAAAAGATTGCTTACATAAGTGGTCATAAAATTGTCACTAAATATCATACGGAGTACGATATTTTGACACCTAAAAGTGGTTGCTTCAAATTATACCTAAGTGACGTGGATTAAGTGATTATGTGGTATGAGCACTCTGGTAATTCTGAAAAGGGTAGCGTGACAAGTGATTTGGGTGAAATGAGAAAAGTTTTCAATTTGAAATTTCTCAAACGGCAAGCATACCAACATTTGTAGAGAGAGACCAACGGCAAAGGTTTGTGAAACATTGACGGTAGAGACCTAGTTGGACGGTGACGGCAAAGACGTAGTTCGACAGTGACGGCGGCGAGGTAGTGCGAACCGCGATAGTGCGAATGGGCGGTGATTAAGGGGATCGATTGCGGGGTGTGCGTGAGATAGGGTTCAATGGCGTGCGAAAGGTGTGCGAAACACACTTAAAAGGAAGGAGGAGAAAGTGAGTGTGTTTATTTTGATTTTTCTGACATTTTAAAGTTTAGGGTTTGATGTTGGTGGTTTAGGGTTTTTCTGGCATTCAAGTTTTTTAACGTCCACACCTGTGAATTGGGGACCACAAGTGTGGACGGTTGAAAAACTTGAATGCCAGAAAAACCCTAAACAACAAACATCAAACCCTATACCTTAAAATGTCAGAAAAACCAAAATAAACACACTTACTTTCTTCTCCTTCCTTATAATTGCGTTTTGCACACCTTTCGCACACACACCCCGCAGCTGGTCCCCTTAACCACCGCCCCTTCGCACTATCTTATGATATAACTAAATTTATGAATTATATAATAAAAATTATATTTTTAGAATAATTAATTTGAAATAACCTTATAATAAAATTAATCATATCCTCATAATTCAAAATAGTAATGTACTTTGAATATATAGTAAAAAATTAATTTTAAATTACTTAATCCAAAAAATTATATTCACAGTAAATATATTTTGAAACTATTTAGTTTAAAATAATCTGAAATAGTCATAATATAAGATAAGATGCATCGAGAATAGTTATTTGAAACATTCTACAAAATCTAATATTGAATAGTTACTAAGACAGATAAAAATTTGTAAGTTATCCTTTCCATCACAGATTTAGATAGGACTTAGATTAAAAAAAATAAACTAATTATAATCAAAACATGCGGTAATTTAATTATTTTAATAGGTATGGTTTTTATTTTTTAATACTTTTATTCTTTAAAAAATTATTTTGTGATCATTCTAAAGTTCACAAAATAGTAAAAATTATAATTAATTTCATTTCACATTTTTATTTTATTATTTATATATAGTTATGTTTAATATTAAAAATAAAATAAAATAGGTTATATGTGTCTATTATATATTTAATAAAATTTATTAAAATTAAATCCATCAGTTAATATACAAATGAGAAATAATACTTTAATAACTTTAGTGTAACTAATAGTGTTACATTTGAACAAATACAAATATATATATGATTGCATATTTTTTAGTTATCAACTCTTTCCTTCACATAAAAGAGTCAATGAAAATAAATAAATATATAGATAAACACTTTTCCATCTTCATCTTTGTATTTTATCCTTTGAACTTTTTTACCCTCTCAATTAATAACTTCTACACTTTCGTATGCAAGAAGCCTGACCAAAAAACAGAAACATAAGCTTAATAAAACATTTTTTTTAGTTTTAAAGGCTTAAATTTTTTTATCTTTGAAGACAAGTAGTGAATGATTAATGTTTATAAAACAATCATTTTAGTGCTCTTGACAAGAAAAAAAAAGAACATTTAAGTTTTAATAAAAAGAAAAAAAGGATTTAGGGGGAAATAGTGAAGAAATAAGCAACATATGCCATGTGGATATCTGAAACGCAACAACCCAAAATGTGGTTAGGTTTATAGTTGTTGTGTCTTATGAAAAAAGAAATTAAGATTGGAGAAGAGAGTGAGTTGGACGAAAAGTCACTCGTCTTAATTCAACAAAATAACAAAACTTCATGCGTTTGATGACAATAACTTTAAACCAATACAAAATTTTATATACAAAAACACAATGCATGTAAAGAAGATAGAACAATTGGAACAAAATAAAAAAAAATAGAAAAAAGAATGAGGATGAGTGTGTCTAAGAGTGATAAGTCACTTTAAGGACAATAAAGAGAGAGAAGTGGATTCAACCAAATGACAAAACTTCATGTGTTTAATGAGGACAAGTATAAACCAATACAAAAAATTATATACAAAAATGCAATGCATGTAAAGGAGATGAAACAATTGGAACAAAACCAAAAAAAATACAAAAAAAAAATATAAAAAAAAATGAGAATGAGTGTGTCTCCAAGAGTGATAAGTCATTTAAGGACAATTAAGATATAGAAGTCGAAAGTTTTTTATAAGAGAAATTTTATAAAGAGAGAAGTAGAAAATTCTTAACAAGTTATTTTTGGTTTTCAGATTATAGAATTAAAAAAATAAAATTATATACCAAAAAAATGACAAATTTTTTTTTATTATATATTTTTAAAATAATAAAATAAAATGTTATCATAAGGATAAAATGAAAAATAAATGTATACCAAAATAAGTTACTAGCAAAATCCTCACAAAAAAGAAAATAAATGTGTGCAGAAAAAAATAATTACCTCACTTTATATATTGGTATAGATAATTAATTTTTAAGAAAATTTTGTTTTTCTAATTCAGAAAAATGATCCCATTTAATATATGTGTTTGTGTTAACATCTTCACCACATAGATACCTTGTTAAAAATTATATGTTAACATCTTCACCCATTTAACGCGATCAGCATTGTTGAATTAAAAAAAAGTAAAAAATAAATATTCGAGAAAAAAAATTAAAAACTAAAAGTGTAGAATTTGAAAGGATCATGAAGAACAAAAATGGTTTGAAAAATTTAGGAGAAATAGCTGCAGTGAGTGAGAGAAGATGAGAGCTGATAGGTTACAGATATCGTGAATGTCTGTTGTTAGATTACCTGAAACAGTGGGTTCAGGGTTTAATTGGATTGGTTTTATTTAGGTTCCTCACATCACAGCGCCATTGAAAGTGGTTGGTTTCTTCATCAGAGAGTGAGCACTGAGTAGTATTACAATGGCAACTATGCGCAGAACTGGCAGAAATTTTTTGATCTCCTTTTGCCGAACCATTTCCAGTTCAACTTTTCCACCTCCTCCCGTTGTTTCTTCCCGAAGAGTAGTTGTTACCGGTAACTAACTACCTATCTGTTCCTTTATTTCATCTTGTTTGTTTTTCACTACTGCGCTCAGATTTCATTTCATTCGGCGATCGTTTAGGGTTAGGTATGGTGACACCTCTTGGTTGTGGAGTGGGCACAACGTGGAAGCGCCTCATTGATGGGGAGTGTGGGGTGAAGGCACTGTCTTTGGAAGACCTCAAGATGAATTCTTTTGATAAGGAAACTCAGTTGAGTACGTTCGATCAGTTGCCATCCAAAGTTGCTGCTATTGTTCCTACTGGAACCAATCCGGGTGAATTCAATGATCAAATCTGGCTTAATTCTAAGGTTGTCTTATTATTATCATCCTTATCATTATCTCCTACACTTTAAATTCTATTATTTATGCTTATTGATGTCATTGTAGTACTGTGACATTTCCCTTAGGACCATCGATCAATAGCGAGGTTTATAGCATATGCACTGTGTGCTGCTGATGAAGCTCTCAAGGATTCTAATTGGTTTCCCACTGAGCAGGAAGATAAGGAAAGAACGGTATGCATTTTTTGAATTTGGGTAATAACAAATCATTTTTTTTTAAACTTTTGTTACTTCTGTTATAACTTAAAAAACTATTAGGGAGTGTCTATTGGAGGGGGAATCGGAAGCATTAGTGACATCCTAGATTCTGCACAACTGATCTGTGAGAAGGTCAGTTAGTTGAACTCACTGGTCTTAAAGAATTTTGATGATCTTTTCCTCTCAAAGTTTTTCAACAAGTGCTTTTAGTTATGGCAGAAAAATTTAGTAATTCAAATAAATTGTACTGTATTTGATATTTACTTCTTCTACCCTGAATACAGCGTCTTCGTCGCCTTAGTCCATTTTTTATCCCACGGATACTGATCAATATGGCATCGGGTCATGTGAGCATGAAATATGGGTTCCAGGTGAAGAGACTGCTTTCTGCTGAGTTATATTCTATACTACAAAGTGCAAATATGAATGAGCTCCTGGCCTTTTTCAGTGGCTGGATGTACACGCACCCGCGTTTTCATCTGCTAACTTATATATGCGTGTGTTGTGGATTTTTAGATGAAAATTATTTGTATATTATAGAATTATTTGCCCTTCCATAGAATCGATGTAGGAAATATATATTCTTGCTTCCATGTTTCTTCATCTTATAATCATTTCTAAGATCATTATCCAATGAAAAGTAACAGCCTTCTGAGACAAAAAAAATCCTTCATGTTAATTTGGATGAGTAATTATATGTCCATAAGCTTTAGAGTTTAAATACTCAAGCAAAAATGTTATATCCCCCTGTAGAACAATTATTAGTTTATGACATATGTCAACAAAATTATCCGAAAAAGAAGACAGTAAAGCTATTGTTGTTTCAGAGCTAGTTATGCTATGACCTTTACTATCATTAATAATCCTGACCAATGGAAGAACTTGTTTCCTATTCCTGAATTCCTGAATATAGGGACCAAATCATGCTGCAGTAACTGCATGTGCCACTGGTTCACATTCTATCGGTGATGCAATGAGAATGATTCAATTTGGGGATGCAGATGTTATGTTGGCTGGAGGCACAGAGTCCAGCATTGATGCATTATCAATTGCAGGATTCTGCAGGTAAATTATGATCAATGCCCTGTGTCCTCGGTTATTGTTGACAACTTTAGTAATCATTTGTCCTTTTTCCCTGATATTTTAAATCTGATTATGGAGACTTGCAGGTCTCGGGCTTTGACAACAAAATATAATTCAAGCCCACTGGAAGCATCACGACCATTTGATTGTGGACGAGATGGGTTTGTGTAAGTATATTATTGACAACATTTGTTTCTGATTATAATCATGTTTGTTGTCTGACTATATAAAGGATTGGTTTGTATGGTTTGTTTGCCTTGCTGCTTATATCGAAGTTATACTTTTACTCAGGATAGGTGAAGGTTCTGGAGTCTTGGTCTTGGAGGTTGGTTAAGAAATATATTGTGTATCATATTTTATTTATGATATTTGACCTTTCTTAAGTATTTGTTGTCCTATCTTTAAGGAATTTGAGCATGCCAAAAATCGAGGAGCCAAAGTCTATGCAGAGGTTCGTGGTTATGGGATGTCAGGTAGTTTGTTGCAGGATATAGGATTTTCTTCTAGCCTTAATTTTATATTTGGTTGACTTATTTCATGTGGAATTTAACTAGGTGATGCATACCATATTACTCAACCTCCTAGTGATGGGAGAGGTGCCATTTTGGCCATGACTCATGCTTTAAGACAGGTATCCTTTATCTTCCTGTATTGTTATTCATCATTAGAGGTTTTCTGTTGGCTGAGCTGCCAACTTGTCATGTATACCTGTCCTGATGTGTGTGACCTGCTATTCTTTGTCTGCTCTTTCCCTTGTTTTTTTACATTATATTGACATATAAATGGGAAGGTATACTCCCTGTTTCACTTCTTGACACTGGGTAGGGATGACAGTCAAATAGGTGTATCCATCAAAATTACCCACAATGGGTAGGAGTGATATTCAAGTACTAGGAGCCACCCATGAAATATAAGTTTGAGGATGATTATCATAGTACACTTACCCAAACCCAATCCTGCCCTTCATATTGTCATTCTTAACTGTAAGATCAATCAAATTTATGTAAGTGAAGATTCTGTTATGTCACAATGATAAGTGTAGGTTATATACTTCGGTGCTTTTAGCATTTATTATTTGAGAGCGATCTGCATGCCCATTTAGCAGAACTTGAGTCTTAATGATTATGAATTAAATTCTTTTGACATATTGTATTTTGGTTTGCTTTGTGAGGCTTAGACATGTCTAGATATACTCATTTTAAACGATTTTCATGAATGCAGTCAGGTTTCCATCCTTCTGAAGTGGATTACATAAATGCACATGCTACATCTACACCTTTGGGCAAGTGAAGTGAACCTATACTGATTCCAGCAATTTAAGCTTGAATATTATTATTTTTTAATACTCCGTCTTTGTGTGTTTGCGCTTTTGTCGTAAGTTTTCTCACCAGAATCTTTTTATATAGGTGATACAATAGAAGGTAATGCAATCAAAACCATGTTCTCTGACCGAACAAGCTCATCTGCTTTAGCCTTCTCCTCCACAAAGGTAAAGCAACAAATTATATACTTATATTGACTGTATAATCTAAGTGTTGGTTGCTTCTTATAGATGTGAGCTCTCACCTATGCCAGATGCAATTTAGTTTTTATTTTATTTTGATGGGGATATCAATGATTAGTTGAGGCAATTTTTTCAGGGGGCTATTGGTCATCTCCTAGGTGCCGCTGGAGCTGTTGAAGCGATTTTTGCAGTTTTAGCAATACGACATGTAAGCATCTGTTTTATGCACTTGTCTCAAGAAGTTGAGGGGAAGGATTTTTGCACGTACTGTTGCTTTTGCGCATAATCTAGAGCCAGACCCCGTTAATCAATTAACTGTTTCTATGTTCTTATGACAGGGAATTGCTCCATTAACTCTTAATTTAACTAAGCCAGATCCTGTGTTCGATGATGGTTTCATGCCATTGTCTGCTTCAGAAGAAATGCCAATTAGAGTAGCCATGTCAAACTCTTTTGGTTTCGGAGGCACAAATGCGTCCCTACTTTTTGCTCATACTGGTTCGGACTGATTAGTTACATCTCATTCCATTGGCATTAGTTGACGAGCTGATTGTTCATGCTGAGGAGAGTTTAATGGCCTAAAGTTCTTGGAAGTGTGCATGCAATTGGAGTTCATGTTATCATGTACATTTTGATGCTGCTAGTACCTTTGCAAAATAGTTTTTGAATGCTTTTAGCTCGACTATTTGGAACGCAACGTTGTTGATTGAACATTCATAAAATGTAGGATCCAATTCCAAATTTTGTTAAAAACTTGAATAAAATTTATAATAAAAGAATGAAGTTTTAATCCTATGAAAGTTAAAAAATTTCCACTTCAGTTTTATCAACGAGTTCCTTAGACACTTTATTTAAAAATATTATTTTAATTCTTACATTTGATAAAATCTGCAATATTAGTACCTAATTTTTTTCTGTAATTTTATTTTTTAATTTTGATTATTCATAATTTTGTTAGACTTAAGAATGCCGGAATCTTTTTTTATTTGCTAAGAAATTTGAAATATTTGTACTCTACAACTATTTTTATTTTATCGTGCTTTATTATTGCTTGTTTGAACAAATCAAAACCTCCCTGGTTGGATAATCCATTCCGATTGAGGCAAAAGTGCATTAAATGATTTCGTTGAAAAAACAATTTGGCATAATTTGATTGGTAGTTGTTAAATAAGGATACCCAACTTCCACTTATCATAATAATTCAACCTCTCTCTGATCCCAAATTTTCTATTTTTCTCTTCAAAATCCAAGTCATGTAACCAAACACCACCCAACACAAACCTAGTTTTTCTCAGTGTTCTTGGGGTCAACTTTGTTCTTTATATAATATTTATTCTCTTCATCAACCCCTTCCAATTCTTCCATGGCTTCCGATTCCAGTTCAAATCTTAGAATCACCATTGAAAGCAATCCTCCCGAGTCACGTCTAGCTGAATTGAATATCAAGTGTTGGCCCAAGTATGCATGCATGCTCTTTTCTTTTTTGCATCTCTCTTTGTTATGATCTTCCTTTTCTTTATTTCTTCTGTCTCCACTTAGATCCATAACATCCATGTATACTTATTTATGGTCTTTCTTTTCTTTTCTTTTGATGGGGTTAAAAAAAATGAAAAATGAAAGATGGGGTTGCTCTCCTGGGAAGTACCAATTAAAGTTTGATGCAGAAGAGACATGCTATCTGTTGAAAGGGAAGGTGAAGGCATACCCAAAAGGGTCATCAGAGTTTGTAGAATTTGGTGTTGGAGACCTTGTGACCATCCCAAAGGGACTCCATTGCACCTGGGATGTCTCAGTTGCTGTGGATAAGTACTACAAATTTGAATCAACAGCATCATCTTCTTCTTAGTCATGCTTTGGATCACTCATCACTCATCAACCAACATTGTATATTGTGATTAGTTAGTTTGATTAGCCCTATTATTTGTTCTAATTCTTTTACAGTTTAATTGTTTAGTATTTTGTGGAAGACAAATGGGGTTGTTTGGTTGTGCTGGGAATCTGTGGTTTTAGTCAAAGGAAGAACCAATCAGTCAAAGGTATATCTTTAAAGAGTTAGATATTTGATGGATACAGCTTTTAATGTTTCTTTGACTCATCCATCTGTCCATGAGATTTTTTTCTCATCCCAATTTTTGTATCTTATATAAACCTCATATTTTTTTTATTTTTTTTTAACGAGTATTTGTATTTTGAAATGTAAAATTTATATGGCAAATTATCCCTCCACATCCCTACCTGCTCTTGCTTTTTAATTCTAAGTATTTAATTAAAGCACAAATTAAAACTAACAAAATGTTTAATTTATATTAACTTTCTTTTAATAAAAAATATATAAAATGTCTCAAATGTCACGTTCAAATTGATTTCTTTTTATTTTAAAAAAATTATTTGATGTTGTTTATTTTTAGATATTAAAAAAAATTAAAGAATAGTATTAAGTTATTTGAGCTGATTTCTGAAAATATAAGTTAACGGCGGTGATTAAATTATTTCTCTTCAAATAATGAAAATATTGAATCAAATAAAATATAAAGATGTTTAAAAATTTTGTTTACTTTTATTATTAGTTTGAACAAAAACAACACCTTATTTTTAAAATTTATAGTAATTTTTTGGAAGCAACAAAAACTAGAAAAATGTAGTAAAAAATTAAAAATAAAATTATGTTCACACTGGAGACGTAAAGTACAATGAAATTTCTTGTCAACTAAACCCTAAACCCTAAACCCTCAAATGATGAAAATGCTTTCTTAAATACTACGTCTGGAGAAGAATGAAAATGTTGTGATTAGAATGGAGGTATGCGACGGAAAGAAATGTATAGAGGTACAATTAAGGTTGTTTAAACATGTGAAGTTATGTTTTATTTAGAGTTATTAAAATTTTTAAAAAGGTTAAAACTGACTTTTTCATAATTAATATGAAGACGTAGGAGGAAGAATTTTCCAATTTATATTTTACAATCTAAAATACACATTCTAAAGTAAAAAAAAAAAAAAAAAGTGAAATTTTTTGTTGGTAAAAAAAGTATTGGTTTTTGGGTGTTTCTTCCTTCATCACCATAGTTTCTTCCGCCAATCTCATAGGTAATGTGAAAAAACCATTTAACCCTAAAAAAATATATTATGGATTATTGAATTTGGAAGGTATAAGTGGATAAAAAAATATCTTCTAAATTTCTTTTTAGAAATAATTATTTGAAAGCTATTATTCTTGCAAATATCTATAAAATAATTTTTTATAAAGGATGAGAGGGGTGTAGGGATACTTAAATTTTTTTTCATTAAGGATATAATGGTCATTTCACATACTATATGGAGGTGCATGGAAAAGTATGGAGGTACAAAAAGAATTTGTCTTTCTTTTTCTTTCATAATGATAAGGCCCAAAATTGGGCCTTAGTTGAAAAGTGATTTAAACTTTTGGCTTCTTCTTCCTGCACCCTCACTCTTTTCTTCCTGCACCCTCACTCTTTTCTTCCTGCACCCTCATAATTTTAAATATCCCAAAATTAACTTTGACCTAAAATTTGAAAAGGGGCACCGTGCTGGACTTCCTTTGTATTGAATATCAACTGCTGGTGGAGGGTCTTTGTAATTGTTCGGAGCAAGGTGGAGGAGTACGCAACGTTGTCGAAGTGTTGTTTGGGTTGTAGAGGTAAGAGTTAAGTTTTGTTTTAGGAGCATGATGGTTATGGAGATTTCAGGGTTACCGGATATCGGGATCCAGTAATGTATTACGGATTCATGAATCTGGAATTTATTAAATTGTGTTTTCAGACGAGGGGGTGTTCTGGAAGTTAACTTTACATAAATTGTTGTTTTCTGGATTGCTGAATCTGGAAGCCTAAATTGTATTACAGATTGGTGGATCTGGAATTATTTTTGTGTGTTATGGATTCCTGAATCTAGAATGCGTAACTTTCATTATGAATTTCTGGATCCGGAATTGTTTTTTTGTGTTATGGATTCCTGAATCCGGAATGGTCTTTTTGAATTATGGATTGTTGGATCCGGAATGATTTTATTGACTTATGGATTCATGGATCTGGAATGCAATGATTTAGTTTCACTTTTTTTTTAATTTGTAGAAGCATGGACAGTAGTGAAGAATTTGAATAAGAATTATATGATGGGGTTGATGTGTGAGATGATGATGATATTGAGAAGTCATTATGTAAATCGAAGGGATATGAATGTACAAATGCGTTTACTACAAATGAGGTAAAGTTAAGTTTGTAAAGTATGTTTAAGTTGTTTGTTAATTAGTAAATGAAATAATTTGTTATGGTAACTTTTGTAGGTATTTCGTACTCGGGATGAGCTCCTAAAGTGGGCTAGAAAAGTTGTGTTTCACTTTGGTTTTGTTATTGTGATATTGAGATTGGATACTTCAACTAGCCAACGAGGAGGTAAATACAGACGATATAAGAAGGATTTACAGGTTACTGAGAGTAGAACTAGGAAATATGGTTGTCCTTTCAGATTACGAGGGTATCCAGCAAAGAGTGGTGAAGGATGAATATTGAAATTAATTTGTGGGTCTCATAATCATGAGTTAGCAAATACATTGGTTGGTCATCCATATGCTGGTAGGTTCACATGTAGTGAGAAGTCAATGCTTATGGACATGACAAACAGCTTGGTGAAGCCTAGAAATATTTTGCTAACAATGAAAGAGTATAAAGAGAAAAATGTGACCACAATAAAGCAAGTATATAATGCACGATATTTGTATAAAAAATTAGTACGAGGTGATAGAACTGAAATGCAACAATTGATGATGTTACTTGAGCGAGATATATATATGTCCATTGATCTAGGTTTGAAGAAGAAACGAATGTTGTGCAATATTTATTTTGGACACACCCTAATTCAGTGAAGGTATTGAATGCCTTTAACACTGTATTGATGATGGACAATATACGTACAAAACTAATAGGTATAGGATGCCCTTGTTTGAAGTTGTTGGTGTTACGTCAACGGGATTGACCTTCAGTGCTGTATTTATGTTACTCGCATCAGAACATCATCATAACATTGTATGGGCCATTGAGAAACTGAAAAGTTTGTTTTTTAGAGTTGATTCATACCCAAAGGCAGTGGTTAGTGATAGAGATATTGCTTTAGTGAATTCAATAAATGTTGTGTTTCCCGAAGCTGCTAATTTGTTATGTCGTTTTCACATTGATAAAAATGATAAAGCAAAATGTAAAATGACTGTTCATCCAAAAGAGGCATGGGATCAAGTGATGGAATCTTGGGGAGCTATTGTTGATTGTGAAAATGTAGAGTCCTATGAACATCGTGTGGAGGCATTTAATGTTGTTTGCTCACCATGGCTTATATTTACTAAGTATGTGATTAGTTATTGGTTAAATCCACATAAAGAAAAGTTTGTTAAGACTTGGACAGATAAGGTCATGCACTTAGACAACACGACAAGTAACAAGGTTGAGGCTGCACATTGGAGTTTAAAGAGGATCCTTGAGACGTCAATGGGGGACTTATGCTTTTGTTGGGATTCCATGAATAAGATGATCATCTTGCAACACAATGCAATTAAATCTTCATTTGAAAAGAGTTTACATGTGGTGAGTCATGTTTTTAATGTAACAAGATATAAGAAGTTGGTTGGCTTTGTATCGAAATATGCATTGCAATATATTGTAGAAGAGAATGATCGAATTGAATATGTTGGTTTAGATAAATCTCGTTGTGGGTGCACCATTATATCTACTCATGGACTTCCTTGTGCTTGTGATTGACTTCCTTTAGTGTGGGTAGCATACCATTGCAGTCAGTGCATTTAATTTGAACACGATTAAGCTTTTTAGATATTTCAAGTGGTGATACTTCAGCAGAGTTGTCCATCAAACACGAGTGGGTTGTCATCATGAATCGATTCAATGAGGTTGACATGGTTGGTAAGATTAATATCAAAGCGAAAATGCGTGAGATTGCCTATCCAGATAAGACATCTTTGTGTCCACCAAGGGAGAAAGTGAAAATAAAAGGTGCACAAAAAGGGCGTCAGAGTAAATTTGGTAGATCAACAAAGTGAATTCCTTCTTACTTTGAACATGTTGATGTCATTCTTTCACAACATGATAGTTCATCTACTTTGAAATGTAGCAAGGGATTTATTTCGAAGAATCCTCCGACCAAATCAATAGCAATGCTAGAACAATTTTCGGTGGGAATTCATCCTTACATTGTTGATATTATTGATGTTAAGGCTGACAGTCATTGTGGCTATCGTGTGATTGGTGCATTGTTGGGTATGGGAGAGGAGTCCTGGACTATTGTACGCATGAACTTACATAAATAACTTTGTCAATGGCGTCAAGAATATATTGATTTGTTTGGCGGGGATGAACGATATGAATATTTGAAAAATTCACTTCTAGTTTACCACATGGTAATTGTATTCATTCTGAATGATGTTATTAATTGTAAAATGGTGTATGATTTGATTAACATGTTAAATTTTCTTTTGTTGGCAGTTAAGTACAGATAAGTGGATGACAATTTCGGATATGGGATACGTTATTGCGAATCGATATAATGTGATTGTTGTGTGTTTATCTCTGAAAGAATCATTAACTATTTTCCCATTAATATCTCAACCTCCAATAGATTTTAATCATCACCGCATCATCTGTATTGGACATGTTTATGGAAATCATTTTGTTTAGGTTTGTTGAACTTCATTCTTAATGAATTTTACGAATTATTGAAAAACATAATTAATGACATAGCTTAAAATTATTAATCGGTTCAATTGCAAGAAGGTTGTCCGATTCCACCAACAGATATTTTATGGTCTACTCGTTGTTATCCAATTGCCAAAACTTGGTCTTCATATTATACTAGCCAGATGCAAATTTTTACACAAATTATGTCCATTAGGAGACATTTATAGTTGTAATTGCATTGATAAATGAATATGTTAACATTTTGACTATTATAAGTGCAGAAGAAGAATTCTCTAACTTCATAACCTAAGTGTTCCTTCATCAAATTCAAAAGTAATTGTAAACTAAGTCTTTCATCACGAAATTACAAAACATAGCAATAACTAAAATGATGTTCAACTCACCTACAGGCAAATGAAAGGAATTTGTCTCTGCGTGCCACCTTTCTACAAAGGCGCACAACAATCCTTTGTCTATCGTGTCATAGCTTACCCTAACAAGCCCAGCTAAACCTGAAAACTCCACTGCAGGTAGTATCCCAGGATGAAGAGTATCCATCTTATTCATTTTTCGACCATGAGACACCAATTTTAACTCCCCTCGATCCTAATTTAACCAACCAAAATCATTTAAAATATACAATTTAATCAACCAAAATCATATCAAATTAACAATGAACAAGTATCATATTACAACATATTTACTTACCACATCATTCCATAATTGCATGGACACATGGTGATATGAATTCTCATCACATGGTCTTTATAACCTGTTAATAGTGTCTCATCCAGTGGACCTCCGGGATAACCTTCACCTTCTACTTCAGGTGCGCCTTCATCCTCCACCTCCATTTGGGGTTCAGCTTCTTCAGGTTCAACATGTTTTTCATCTTCATTAACATGTCTTCTTCTTCTTCTTCTTCTAAGAGAGGTTGTGGGACGTAAACGATCACCTTATGAACCTCTTCCCCTAGTCTTCACCATTTTTGTTCAATTACATCATTCAAGTTAAACCAAATTACAAACTAATGAATGAGTGCATACTAACCCAACCCCACAACTCCTCTAGTTCAACTCAATATAATTCTACTTTACTAATTTGAGCCAACACAAACATAAAATAGCAAATTAGTATTCTGGAACCATAAATTCGGAACACTCCCAGATCCACAAATCCAGAAAACTCCGTAAGCATACATCCAAAATTTTACCGGATTTCAAAAGCTGAAATTCTACCAGATTCTATAATTTGGAATGTGAAAAAGGATTTACGGAAACAAAAATCCATAAATAAAATGGATGCACAAATTCGAAAATATGAAACATTACTTACCTTTGTCAACAACACTCTAAATCACAATAGAGATGTCTGAGATTTGGAAGGAGAATGAGCTTTTGAATGAAAGTGTCGCGCCGCTGCTGCCAAGAACAAAACGAAGACGCTGCTTGCGCGCACAAACGACACTCATCTACATTTTTTAGGGTTTTATTATGTTAAGGGTAATTTTGGGATTTTAAAAATTAATAAAGGTAATTTTGTCTTTGCATAAGAGTGTGGGGTGGAGGAAGAAAAACGTGGGGTGCAGGAAGAAACTGCCTAGATATAGGATTTTTTTTCACATGTTTTTCTTTTGCACTTCCATAAATATTAAAATATTTACTTTGTTTTTTTTTTAAGTTTTTTTTTTCTGATTCTCTAAAATTAAAAAAAGTATTATGAATTAATCAATATAGAATAATAATTTGGAATTCAATTTCAATTTTAGAAAGTTAATATCGTATTATAAATTATAGAATCTATAAACTCTCTTTTTTTTATGAAAAATCGAATTTCAAAATGCATAATTTAGAATAGACTTCCAAATTTAGAAGTGACTTCTGGATTGTACTATCCATAAATCATCCTTTACACATACAAAAACTTCCAGGTTATAAAATCGGAAAGGTACTTCCGAATTACATAATTTGAAGCACGTTGCGCTAAAATAAAATCCAAATATTTATTTCATAAGTTTACAACGCAATACATAAACAAAGGATGATAACAACAACAAAATAGTGATTGAGATCAAAGAAATAGTAACTATATGGAATGAAAATAAGGGAAGCAACTTTATCTTTAATACATCCATAGATATGGATGAAAAAAACATAATTGCAAAACAAAATTCCTCATTTATAATGCACACACACAAAAATTTAAGTTTGTTTTATTAACATTTGTTTTTATAAATTTTAAAAGTTTGTTGAAAAATAATTGAATGAGAGGACTTATCATTACTTTTCATTTATTCCCACCTTTCCATTTTAATTTTCAATTTTAAAGCTTTTTTATTTATCTATTTTAAAAAATTAAGAGACTAACAATTTTTTACATTAATAATACCCATACTTTTTAATTAATCTTTAATTTATTTATTTATGAACTTATTTTTATGTAAAAAAGAAAAATATGAAATCTCATAACTATTAGTTTTGATATTTAATAAAGGTAATGTTATGACATCGTTTCATTCTATGCTAACCTAGGATGAAAGTTTCATTTATTGTTATGTTTTTTAATTCATGTATTGCTTCATGTGACTAAGTGTGATTGATATATATTATTCTATTATTAAGTGTTTTTCTACTAGTTAAGGAATAATATAAGTTTAGAAAGAAACAATGGAATATCACATACATGCAATAATGAAAAAAATATTTATTATCCATGAAAATATATTCTAAATAAGAAGTGAAAATATGTAAAATTGTTACTATAGTAAAAGCCATGTATTCTAAAACAAGAACTAAATCACCTCTTAATAAAATACATTAAATATTGAATGAAGACCTTTACATAAAACTTTTAGATAAAATTCTAAAACACATTGATTCTTAACATTATGGAAGGCTATAAACACATATGAAAAGTTTCTTTAAAGAAATAAGAAGAGATAATGAAAAAAAAACAATGATTTCTTTATAAGTTAAAATTAACTATCACACTTAACTTTCATACTACATTTAATACTTATTCAAATCTACCCACAACTTTTTAATTTGACATCTTTAAGTTCTTATTTTCTCCTTCAATCTAATTTTATTATCTAAACTTACTCCTCCTTTAAACTATAAATTAAGTTTATTAATGTTTTAGATATCAAACATAAATTTGTTTCTCAATTTCTTTGGGAAATATTATTGGGCTATTGCAATATATAAATATAATTAATGTTAATTATAATAATTACCTTTTTTCACGTAAAGATTTCACCTTATAATATTACAACAGCTTAAACACAACACACATTCTTGTAAATTCAGTATTTCATCTACAAAACACATTATTTTGGTAATTCTTAAACCCCTCTCTCCTAAATATAAATTGGCTTAATCACAAATATGTATCATCAGCCCCATAAGAATTTATAGTATTTTTAAACTTATTAAATTTTAATTATTTTATAAATTTTAATATTTTACTTTAATATTTTTTTTCATCAAAATTTTCTATCATTTAATTTTGTTATCAATGAGATGTTACTTTTGTCTTTTTTTTAACCTGCTAAAGAACTTATGCATTATTTTTTTCAATTTTATTTGGTTCATAAGTCAACTTATTATTATTATTATTATTATTTATCATTTTTTAATTTTATGTACTTATTATGGTATAAGATTAATAAAAGAAGAAGAATAAAATCAAAAGTTAATAATTGAATTACAAACTAGCTTCTTAAAATTGTCACAAGGAAATAATAGGTACAACATAAAAAATCACTTTTCCGATAATTAATAACACCCTTATAGTTTTATTTTATTAAACTCATGACAAATATGTTTTTTTAGGGCGGTTTTAGAGAAAAATAAATAGAAAAAAGGGTGAGAATTTTTTGGTCAAATGATAACTTTTATATATTGTAACTTGTTTGCTAAGATTTTCTTACACTTATTAAGACAAAAAAAATATACTAAAAATCAACAAACAGATTAATGAATAAAAAAATTGTACTAAAAAGTCTTTACACTCTTATTTATTTATTCTTAATTATTGCACATTTAAATAACCAGTTATTACATTCTTTCTATAAACACATTTGATTATTCATATTTTTATGAACACATAAAATAAAATAGTTGTTCTTTTACTTGGTTTAGTGACAATACTCAAATGATAATTTAATAATATTTTCCACGTAATGGATTTGTGATCCATAATCAAATAATTTATATTAATGTAACCATTTATTGCCTTGAAAAAATAGTTAAATACAAACAATTTGAAAAATTATTAAAAAAATATAAAGGAAATAAAGTGGGAATGCAAAGAAAATTAACTTTTGTTTTAAAGTACTTAAAGATATTTTTTTTAAGTAATTACCCATTTTCTCTGATCTAATTTTAGAAGTGTAGTTAAAGCTCTAGAATTTAGGAGTGTAGTTAGTACCGCTGATAAATAATTTGTATTATAGCTTAATACAAGTAATAAACAATAATAATATTCATTATTTTTTTAAGTTTTATTTAAATTTAGTTTTAAATAAATATAATAATTTTTTCTTTTAATATTTTTTTAGTTTTTAATTATTATTATTATTATTATTATTTTAACATAATAATAAAGGCACTCATAGAAATTAGTTCTTTGATCTGTATCTTGATAATAGTCGGTTTTATTAATAAACCGTTTTTTTTATTTATATTTTTTAACTGTGAAAATGATATAATTTTTTTAATGTAAGGAGAGAGAAAATAGTCATAATAGCAGAAAGAAAAAATAATTAAAATAAAAAAAACTGAAAAAAAAATGACAATAGAGAATTCCATTAATAATGCATTAAAAATTAAATGATTTTAGTGAGAAAAAACCTTAAACAATTATTATAAAACAAATATAAAAGATGGAAGAATAAAGACAACAGCTATAAAGAGTAATTAATGTTATCTGAAAATATATTTAAAACGAGAATAAAAAACGTAAGAAAAAAAAAAGGCTCACCTTCTTCCATGATGCTGCGTCTCATTGGATCACTCCCCTCTAGGGAATTGTGTAAGAAAAGAACAAGTAGAAGTAGAACTGTTTCCGTTTTGAATGACGCCATGAATTGACTCTATTTGTCTTTTGGTGAACTCATTCTCCTCACGCGCCCCAACATAGTGTATCACTGCAACACTCACTCACAAAACTCATGCTACTCCATCAACTCTCTTCAATTGCATAAATTCACTCACTCACTCACTCATTCACCATTTCAACAAAATTCTCTTCTCTTTCTCTCTAATTTCTCTCTATACATATCTTCCTCAACAATCTTCTTCTTCATGCATGCTGCGTGTTATCGATGTGGTTCGTCTTCTCTTTTCCTGCATTTCCGTGATCTAGAAGCATCACATTAACCGTCGTCTTCTACGTTCTTCTCTCTCTTCCCTAGGTTTTCCAATTCACATGCTCATGCTCCACTCTTCATCCTCGCGCTACGCACTCCAATGCCGCTGCTGCATACACCGTAACTGCTGCACGTTAGCGACTTTCTAGGAGTTCCATTTCTGACGATGATCATGATGTCAACCTCGTGCCTCTTCATCCTTGCTCTCCTTCATTCGCTGCTTCTCTCTTTCCAAGGTATCGATCGCGTCGTTTCCTTCCTGTTCTGTTTAATCAATTCGAATTCTGCTACTGTTTTCCTCTCATGAATGATGAACAACGATTTCACTGGCCTTTTGTCTTTTTATGCCACGTGTGATTGCTCGGAGAAAGGTTCAATTGTGCAGGGTCTTTGAATGGTTATTCCAGGCAGATATATTAATTAATTAATTTGTGAAGCTAACATTTAGCACACAGGCTAAGATGTAGCAGACGATGAAATTGGTGAATTGTAACTGTACGTTACCCAGTGCATCTTCACTATAGGGCGATGGTCATTGAACTCTTGTTTGTGTGCTGATGTTGACAGTAGCTAAACTGTTGTAGAAAGTTATTCTGACTACCGATTATGTTGGGAGTTCATGATGTGTTTAACAATTAGCTGGTTTCTTCAATTTTAGTCTATTTTTTTCTGCTTGATTATTGCATCTTAAGCAGCTTTTTACTGTTTCTTACATATAGTTTTGTTAGACTGGATGTGCGGGTGTACAATTTAATTATTCCTTAGTTCTAGATAATACTTGTACTTGCTCCTCATATACGAAAACTAATTCTTTCGTGAGGCTTTGCTAGGTATATTGAATCTTCCCTATGTTTGTAAATGGAGTAGTTTGGTCTGTGTGGAACAGCTTGCATGTAGACATTATTGAGTATTTTAGTCCTATGACTGCTTCCACTACACTTGAATTTATCTATCTGGTCCTACTACTGCTCACTTTTCATCTCTCATCTACTAATCTGAGAATTTGTCACGAAGCATTTCTAGCATGGTTCTCAGAGACTATGTTAAAATGAAATCACTGTTTATGCCTACTCATTTGATTCTATTTGTTTATTAGTTATATATATTCAGTATCTGTTTTAGTAATAGTAGGACAGAGACTTGGAATTGATTTTTTCATGTTTTACTGCACAGTTATGGACTTGCAATGTTACATGGAATTGATTCTTGGGCAGTACAAATCCTACAATGTAGTAGCCATGAGATGTTAAGTTGGAAGAGTGGACATGAGATTGGATTATACATCTGTTGCTGAAAAATGGTAGCATCTCAGCTTAGGTGGTTTGGATCATTGGGTGCGTGTGCATAATACAAGTAAAGCCAAGTTAGGAGAGTATATTAGATGGAGAGTATCCCTAATTACTTATTGCTAGAGGTAGAAGAAGACCGAAAAAAATTGTAGGTTAAACCATTAAGAATGATTGGAAGGACAATGTTTTGTCCATAGGCGGGCATGATTAACAATGGAACATTATGGTTTGGGGGATAATGTAGCTGACTGCACCTAGTTGAAACCAGTTTGATGTTGCTGCATTATATATTTAGTCAAATAAATTTATTTCCAGATTCAATGCTTGCATTTGCAACTTTGGCATTCTCTCTAGAGAAAATTGATGTGAATGTATTTTTCATTACATTCTGGGGCAGGGATTCCATTTGAATTCAAATTTGGCCTAAAACATATTGAGATGGTATTTTATTATAATGAGCATGCGTTCACCTTTTTCTTTTTTTCGTTTGGGAATTTTAGGAGAAGACTTGTACATGTAAGATCTGTTGTGTACATTTGCCTTGTAAGTCTGTGTTGATGTGTCAGAATTTGCTGTACAGTTGAACATGAGATAGTGTCTGCTAGCTTTTAGTGAAGCCTAGGACACATTGTATTTCGGCTCATTTCTCTTTGTCAACATTCAGTTTCCTCCTTCTCCTGTTATGTATGTACCTATACCAACCTTTGTCAGTCAAAGAAGTATTAGTTGAACAATGCACTCGGGAACTAATGTAGGAAATCTATTGTTTTACTTAGCATTGGCATCCTTGAAATTTAAATGGGAATTAATGTAGGAAATCTATTGTTTTATATCTTGGTATTCAATAACACTACTCCTTGCAAATGTAGAGTCTTTTGTTAATCTTTTGACAATGTTTGTTTTAGTGCTTTATCTTTTGGAGTATTTAATGATTGAAGGCCCCACTACAAACAGATATTTTTCTCAGTGGCTGTTCAACATAATATATTTGAAATTATTAGATTTGCCTATGAACGAACTTTCTAATTTTCTTCTTGTATTCATATTCTTTCTCAAGTTTCTTAAAATTGGGTGGCAATTATTCTCATACTCTCATGTTTTATTCAATTTTCTTGGAGAAGACCACCTTGATCTTCCAGTTATTTATCCAATTTCCTTTCATAGGTATGTTTTGTGATCAGTTACCATCTTGTTGGGTTGTGTGACTGACAGTTGGAGATTTATACTTGATTATATTTCCATTAAAGCATTGAAAAGGATATTAGAGGATATGCCATAATGTATAGGCTCTTGATCATAAAACAATATTGGAAGCCAGATTAAATTAAATAAGATGGTTGTATAAAACCCTTCCAATATTGGATAGTTTTTCTAATTGAATCCTATGCACTACTTTTATGTTCTTGAGCTCCAGTTCATATATTTTGCCTACTAGGCAGAGTTGGCTACATGAAAAGGAGTGTGACTAATGCATATATTTTTAAATGATTTTAAGAGATTCCTTTTGAGGTTTTCTCTGCAAATTTAACTATGTTGCTAACTATAACACAGTGATAGGTTATTTTCCTGCAGTGATCTCAGTTTCTATGAATGTGCCAATTGCTTCATCTGAACGAGCTAAAACATTGTTACTTCAACCTTCTGGGCAATCTCCATCTCAAGGTATATTGTCATATTTTTCTACAAGTCATTATACTTCATGTTTACTATGAGACTAAGAATTAATGTTTTCTTATGTAGGTCCTATTGTGACTCCAAGACCAAAACTTCCTCATCATGACCGTCATCACCACAGTTGGAAACCTTATCCTGTGGCTCCTTATAAAGACCCAGGTATTTCCTGAATGTTATACACTCTTCTGCTGCTGCTACTTTTACCAGGGTCAGGACTCTTTATAAAATCTCAATGGCTTTTCTGCTCATGAAATACTGCAGTTATAGTCCTTTTTTCTTTGATACAATTCTCTACATCTGTATTTGGTAATGTATGTTGGTGAAGGGAATCAAAAATTGAGTCTTTTAATGTATGGTACTGTCAAACATGGTAAGATAGTGTAAATAGGCATGATGTCAAAACTTGGATTATTTGGAAGAATGTTTGGAATCTAATTTGTTTGATGCTTGGGTACTTTCTTTGAAAATTAATACATTCACTATATTTGACTATAAAGGTAAAAGTGTAATGTGGTAAAAGAAAAATTTGGGCTGTATTAGTTTCTCAATGTTATTTCAAGATGCCTTCGGGTTCTCATAGTCTGCTGTGTTAAGGTATGGTTGGCCTGAAAGGTTTTGTAAATATTTAATACACTGGAGTGAAACTAAATATTCTATAATGGAAAATTCGAAGTTTCAGTTATCATTAGTGTCGAGTTCTATCCTTTTCTTATTAAATTGCACAGAATTTTGTGAGATAGCATTACCCACCTCTTTGTTATCTAACATGACTATACCATAACGCCATACACCCACTTTACAAAATAATTTCTGGCAGCTTGTAGGCAAATCTGTAGTGATCCATTCACTGCAACTCCTTTTGGTTCACCTTGTGGTTGTATATTTCCCATGAAAGTCAGACTAGTACTGGGTATAGCTCCTTTGCTTGTTTTTCCAGTCATTACTGAGTTAGAGATCGAAGTTGCATCTGGAACATATTTGAAGCAGAGCCAAGTGAGGATAATAGGTGTCAGTGCTGACAATCGAAATCAGTGGAGAACCATAGTTGATATTGACTTGGTTCCACTTGGGGAAAAATTTGACAATACCACTGCACTTCTGCTGTATGAGAGGTTTTCGCACAACAAAGTTCCTCTAAATAGGAGCCTTTTTGGTCATTATGCAACTTTGTACATTGCTTATCCAGGTAGTAGTTTCATTTTTGTTAATGACATTTTACTTTATCATTATCAAGTTACTGCGTGAGACTAATGCAGTTGGTATCCAGGTATTCCATCATCACGGCCACCTGGATATATAATTGGGAGTAGTCCCCTGCCCGGTGATACCGTTGGTTTTCTCCCATTCTCTGCCTCCTTCATGAGTGAGCATGAGAAATTGACTCTTAGAACCATACTCATTATTGCTCTATGTTCTGCTGTACTCTTGTTGGTTTTGGTTGGAGCATTTTTCATTTTGCTGAAATGGTGGAAAATTAGGAGCTCATCAAGTGCTATCGGCCCTTCTCTCACATCATATCTAAACAAGAGATCTGGTATAACTTTTAACTTTACTGTGTATGTTTATATTTTTTCATAAACTGATTTTTAGATGCTTGTATAGAATCGGAAGAATTTACTGTTTGATTTCCTAGCGATTTATTGTAAATTATACTAAACTGATTTGTTGCCTAAATTATCCTTTGTTAGGTTGAGTACAGTTCCTTTTGCAACATTATTTTATCAGTTCACTAAGTTTTCCTTACTATGTGCCAAAGATTAGTCTAGTCATTTCTATTTCTTTGAAAAGTACATGTAAAATATACTTTTGTTTTACACTGGGTTTTGAAGGTTTGCCTTGCTCATTAAGTAATTAGTTTTTCACATTCAAGGCAATGAATTCCACTTTATGTTGTCGTGGACTCTTGATTCGTTATGTAAACTGTAACATAGTTGACGTGATAAATGGATGGATTATGCAGGCTTGGAATCTATGTTGTCAGGCAGAATTATGAGCTCAAGATCTATGTCCCTTGTGTCCACTATTGCTGCTTCTATTCTCTCTGTTAAAACATTTTCCTTTTCCGAGCTTGAGAAAGCAACAGATAGATTCAGTTCTCAGAGAGTATTAGGAGAAGGAGGATTTGGACGTGTTTATTCTGGGACATTGGATGATGGAAATGAAGTTGCAGTTAAGCTGCTAAAAAGGGATGATCAGAATGGAGACCGTGAATTTATTGCTGAAGTTGAGATGCTAAGCCGTTTGCATCATCGTAATCTTGTGAAACTCTTTGGTATATGCATAGAAGGGAGAAAGCGTTGCTTGGTGTATGAGCTTATTTACAATGGCAGTGTTGAGTCTCATTTGCATGGTAATTATTTACTTGTTTTCTTTAGTTCTGGGGGTGTGCCACTTGTTCAATTTATAATGCCTTGCTATATCAATAAAATTTAATTCTTGTTAATGATCATGCAGGTGATGACAAGAAAAGAAGCCCTCTAGATTGGGAAGCACGGAAAAAAATTGCCCTTGGATCGGCAAGAGGTTTGGCCTATCTACATGAGGATTCCAATCCTCGTGTAATTCACCGAGACTTTAAAGCTAGCAACGTGTTGTTAGAAGATGACTTTACCCCTAAGGTTTCTGATTTTGGGTTAGCAAGAGAAGCGGGTGAAGGAAATGATCATATTTCTACAAGGGTCATGGGTACTTTTGGGTAAGTTCTAAGACTTTGTCTGTGGGATTGGATATAGCATTTTTTTGTGAGTTCCACTTAAGGGCTTGGGTTTGAACCTAACTGGCATAGCATGTGGGGGTGGTCTTGCGTGTGTGTGGTACACTCATGCTGTATGGTTTTTCTATTTCTTTAACATTAGATAACATCATCAATCATCTTCATAAAGTTATGGAAAATGATAGTTTAACGACCCTTAGAATTGTATGTGATGAGTTTAGAAATAAATAGATAAATTTGGAATTAAATAATATGAAAAAATATTAAAATAATAGTATTGAGAGTTGTAATGGGATTGTATAAAAAATGTGATTTCTGATTTATTTTTTCTTGTATAATGTTTAACTCTAGATTGACGTTATATTTTTAAGACATTTTTAAATTCCTAGCCTTCAACTTGCCATTTCTATCTATTCAATTTGGCAGGTATGTCGCTCCAGAATATGCTATGACAGGCCATTTACTGGTTAAAAGTGATGTCTATAGTTATGGTGTTTTCCTGCTTGAGCTCATAACAGGCAGAAAACCAGTGGACATGTCTCAACCTCATGGAGAGGAGAATCTTGTAACGTGGGCTCGACCACTGTTGAGATTCAAAGAAGGTTTAGAAAAGCTGGTGGATCCATTTTTGGCTGGAAAGTATGAGTTTGATGACATGGCAAAGGTGGCTGCTATTGCTTCCATGTGCGTACACCCGGAGGTCACTCAAAGGCCTTTTATGGGTGAAGTTGTGCAGGCTCTTAAGTTGATCTACAACGACACCAATGAGAGTGAGAAGGAGTCCTTTTGGCATGAATCGGATTTTGGAGGTGACCTTGCGTTTTCTGATAGCAGTTGGTTGGATGGTGAAGGGGTAACCCCGAGATTAACTTATGGACAAGAATCTTCCCTCATCACTATGGAGTACAGTTCTGGTCGACTTGAAATGGAAAAGGGATCATCAAGCTTGAATGCAGATGAGACATCTTTGCCCATCAGGCACGGGAACAGATCAGGCCCCTTAAGAACAGCCCGGGGTAAGCCATCCTTTAGTAAGCTCACTCGAAGTCGGAGTGATCATGTGGTATCCTTTCAAGCATGTTTGGGATGATGAATTGATGGTTACTGGCTTTAAGTTTTCATAATATTTATCAATGGTTAATGGGTTCAGCTTTGACGATTCTTGCGTTTCAGAAATGTACAGTTTCAAACAAGCGCCAAAAGGGGCTGATTTACAGTTACTGAATTCTGTAGGTTCAGCCCTCAAATTCCTACATTTTGTGTTGTTATAATCCTGAATTACAGTAGTACTGATTTATTATTATACAAGTTGGATTTTGTAAGGTGGCCTTTCAATTAGGAAACTTCAATTTCTAACAGTTGAACTTTTTCCTTGGAAAATAAACAAAAGGCACATTATTTAAACTTTATTTTAGTTTCAATTTCAACTCATAAAACAAGCATAGAATGTATATGTTTTACAACCATGTAACTATGATTGTTTTGCATTTATATTTTTTAAATTATCCTTTATTATCATGTTACTTGTTACATTTCTTATTTTTTTAATCTCATTTTCTCACTTATTTTTATATTTCTTTTTTCATTCTTCACTGTACTTCATGTTGTGAAAATACTGTTATAGAAATCCATATAAATTACATAAGTGGTTATGGATGTGATATAAGGAGGGTATCTAGTCTTTTGAGGAAAAAAACCTTTCCGTCTTTTCTTTGGTTCCAAAATGGGCAAATCATTAACTCAGGTGGGACTTGCATGAATTTATTCATCCATTCCTTTGTCAGAATTGAATCTCGTGTTGTTTTTCCTTCACCCTCAACAATTTCCTTTCACTCAATCAAACCATTGCACGTATTAAGCAGCACACTCTCTAAAACAATTTACAGCTGTCTCTTTGTAAATTCTTATTGATAAAGGAAACTATGCTGGATTTTTTTTTTTGAGTAATCAGTTTTTGCGTTTGTAAAGTAAATTCCTTATAGAACCTTAAAGTGGAGAAACGGGTTTGAGGTATGAGAAATTGATACTTCTCTAATCATTTAAAAATTCTTCCCATATTTATTTTAAATCATTAAATTTTCAGAATCAATCATTTAAAAAATTACTAAAAAGTTAAAATAAGATTATTTATTTTATCCCGAGACATAATCCATCTTAAATATAAGTTTTTATCCCGTAAAAAATGATTTTTTCTTTAAAAACTCATTGTAATACATTTGAGTCTAGAGACAGTGTACTACACTACTCAAACTGTAAAAATTTAAACTAAACACTAAATGAACCAATAAATTTAAAATATATTAGTCTTGTTGAGAAGTACTAGGCAAGAACGAGAAGTACCAAGCAAGAACAAGAAATATCAATCTTGTTGAGAAGAATCAGGCCAGACTGAGAAATATAAGTTTTGCCGAGAGTACTTAGTATGACTTACAAGTATGTATCAGTCTTGTCGAGAAGCACCAATTAAGGGCTAAGAAATATCAATCTTGTCAAGAAGTACCAAGTAAGACGTAGAAGTACCCATTCATGTACCGCATTGATCCTTTGCCTTTACACTAGTCTCCTATTTGAGTTATGCATATGTTTAATCCCGTAGTATTTAATTCCTTTGCCCTCCCAGCTGTAATACATATATGATGTTTTGTGTTGGTAAAGGCGTTTTTCCAGCAAACATGGATTCTGGTCCCTGCAGGCTGTTCTAAGGCATCTTTGATGCGAAACTCTTTGTTCTGGAGCTAAATGGTGTGGTGCTGTGGTGTTGTGGTGCTGTAAAGGGGAGTCCTGGAGACTACAGAGGGAGCTCAAGGAATGGAGTAACCACTATGGTAGACGGAGTGGTAAAGTCTCTTTAGTGATAAAAGCAACAAGTTGATTTACCTAGACCAGGGTGGTTCTTGTTATGCTGGAGTAGAGCGGATGCAGAACAAAGAAGTTCGGGTATGAAGCTGAAGCAGCCCTTGGAAGGGTGTTTGGACATCTAATCTCTTTAGTTTAGTTGGAGTCTTAGAAGGTGCTTAGGAGTTGCTGGTTTTTGGGGTTTATCTTTTTTTATGCTAGTAATAAACCATGTGCATGGCCATTTGCTCCTGGATGTGGACTCTTGTACTCCAGACTCTGTGCTGGTGATACATAGGGGAGTGTTGTTTGCTATAACTGGGATGTGGCTTGACTCCTCCTACGCCCCAGAATTATGCAAAACCGTGAAGAAGTTTGAGCCTGAAGTTGGAGCAGCTCTTAGTGGGTGGTCCGGGGTAGCAACAGTGATTTTGCAATCACGGGGTAGCATCCATTTGGTGTGCTATGCAGCTCATGCGGTACAGTTTGCTGGGATAAGTTCCCTGCTTTTAATTTCTTTTTCTGTAGCTCTCTTTGCAACTGTTTTTGGCAACCCATTCATGTAGGGGTTATTTGTGCTGTCTTCCTTTTATCTGGTTTGGTTGGCTTAAACTACATGTGGTTTACCACTTTGAATGACTCTTGTATAAGGGTTGAAACATCCCTGAAATGTCTCTCTTAATTTACTTTATTTTTTATTGATAAAAAAAAAAGACTTAGAAGTACCAAGCAAGACCGAGAAGTACTAGGAAAAATCGAAAACACCTCAACACAATCAAAATATTTATGTAAACAATCAAACGATAATAAGCATCTAAAATCAATTATCATGACTAAACAACGAATAAAATATTAAGAATGACATGGGTCCACCTTCAAGGTTCATTTAGATAAAAGCTCACTAAGAATAATATAAATAGACCGTTCCTCCGAAGGTATCAAACACAAATACTATTATTTATCCTATGATTGCATTAATTGTACTCGCACATACTAACTTGAGTGTCAAAGTATCTTTGCAAGTAACCCTCACCTCTGTTATCATTAAGAAGCAATTGTAAACTGAAAAACTTCTAGATATAAAGATTAATCAACAAGAAATACGTAGTCCTATAAAGATCGTATCAACTTTGTAAAAACAAGTTTAACATTGTTTTGAAAAACTTTTTTAATAAATACAACATTAATATACATATTTAATATTTTATAAGTTACATATAAAGATAACTTTAAAGAACTTATCATAAAAACTATTTTGATTTCTTAAATTACTTTTTGCAATAAGTAGTCTTGTATAGCCAAAATGAGTAGTCTAATAGTTTGAAATTTCTTTTACCAAAATTAAATGTTTTCACATAACATTTATGAAAATTTAATAAGAGCTTGCATGATAGAATTATTAATGTAACACTTTATGTTTTTATACTAGTACACCACAACCTAGGTTACATCTAGTTTTTTTTTTATAAATTATAAAGGGTTCTACTAATCAAATTGATTACAAATATTAATACATTGTCACTTGTGACTCACTCGAGAATACAAGGTCACTCTTGGCTATTATCTTTTTATCTCCACCTGAGATAAAACATGAGTACACCACATCACTATTGGCTAAGTACACAAAGTCACTTCTAACAATACAATAAAAGTTCCTTAAAGATTACAAAGAAACTCCCACCTATGTATAAAAGACTAACATCAATGAAGGATTTACCAAAAAAGTTTTCTTTCTTAAATTCATCTAATAAACGATCTCATAATTTAATGTTTAGAATTTTTTTTTTCATGGAATGAATTTAATTCACAAAATCACACATGGGATATTAATATTTTATGCATTGAATAACTTCTACTTATAAATGTCTAATTAAATAGTGAAGCTTGTATGCTTATTTTTGTATCCTTTTGTTAGTGCTTTTTAGAGCATAGTTTCATTTACATTGACACATTTTATTTATAGTACTCAACATTTTAGACACAAAATAGTCTTCTCCTTGTAAGTCCCTTTGTAGTACTAACATCACCAAAAAATAGCATGCAAACTCAAGGTTGGTATATTGTGTGAGTATCATCTTTGGGATGCGTGAGTCAACATTCATGAAGTAGCAATTCAAATTACATCTTGTGAAAATCATATGTTAACTTTGTCTACTTCACTCACTTGTTCTTGTCGTTTATGTTAAGCCATGTCGTTTATGTTAAGCCATAAACAATTTTTTATGATAAGACTTAAGTCTTAACATGTATGTCATGCAAAACATACCCACATTTTGATGATAACAAATAATAACATGTTTTAAAGTATTTAACTATTTACTTGAGTGTGGAATAGGAATTAGACAAAGTCTTACCTAGTGTAAGATGCGTGAATATACTATAAATATGATGACTTTGAAGATTGGACAAAAATGATAGAAGCATATCAAGACTAGATGAAGTCTCCAAGCAAGACGAAGTGCATAAGTCAAAGACTCAATTTGCTTAAACCATTAGATGCTCATCTTTATAAAATGAAGACATATGAGATGCAAAACAAAGACAATAATAGGACGTTGTCTACATGAAGTCTTAGAAGAAGACGTAAGACGCAATCAAGTTGAAGACTCAGAAGACGTAAGATGTACTAAACCTTAGATGTATTATGCACATGTTCAACACAAGGCACATTGCAAATTGTGAGACATCTATTTTTTTCTTAAGAAGACATCCCGCAAATGTTTCAGAAATAGTGCACCTATCATTTGAGTTTGTATACTCAAATTGGTATTGTAAGAATATCAAGAAGTAACCAAAAAAATTATTGTCCTTTTTGTCATACTTTTAGTATGACAAAAAATGTCGGCTTAAAGTCAAATATATTCTAAGGAAACATTAACACAAATACAAATACTTGAATCAGGTTATGAAAAGACGCAGACAAACTTCAACCATTGAATTTAGGATGTCTATGAAGGGAAACATTTACATGTAAATACAACTCATGAAATTGGTAAATATTGCATATAAAGAAAAGTTCTACCTAGGTACTAATTGATTTAAATATTATATATTTTTAAAAAATGTAAAATAAAATTTTAAAATAATTTAATTTAAACAAATTTTTTAAAAATATAAAAAAATCATTATAAAATTTAAAAAATAAAAATATATTTTATTTATTATTTTAATTATTTATTTAAAAATGAAATTATAATAAAACATTAAATATTCAATTGATTTTGAGTTTACCCACAATCTAGTATATTTTAATATAAATCTATCCAACATTTGTAAGAAATATTAAAAAACAATATCACTTTTGGTCCTAATATTTTTTTTATAATTATTCAATGTAATTTTGTTAGAGTGATTCAATTTGATCTTTCTCATTAAATTGACTTAACGTAATTAAGAGATAAAAATTGACTTGGAAAATGGTGTCATTCAAATCAAAATTTTAAATAAACAATAAAAATTGAATACCCAAAAAAGAAAGTAAGTCTATGATAAGGTGGAAAGGTAGTGTCCCCAAAGTCAGGTGTTGTGTGCTTTCTGTATTCTTTTGGGTCAGAATAAATAAACACATTCTCTTTGAAATTAAAATTAAAATTATTACTTATTTGTTGAGAATCTCTAATGAAATTAAGATGAAATATTAAAGAAGAAAGATGTAGAAATGGTGGATGGAACGTTGCAATCAATCACCACCTCATCCAAAAAATTACTGTCTCTACATGAACTCTTGTTTTATTAAATATTTAATCAAATCTTCATTTATTTTTATTTTATGTTACGTCAATTTTTAAATTTCATAACTTTTGTGTTAATACTAACTTATAATAATCATATTTTAATAATGTTATTTTATTTATTTTAATGATACAAGCTTTAATAAAAAAATTATAAAAGTCAGACTTTAAGCTTATAACATTTAAGTATGACCCTAATAAATATGTTATAATATGTGACTAATAAAAACCACAAACATCAAACAGTTTAATATATCCTAACATATAATCAATGGGAACCGTAAATATCAAATAATTTTATAATTAAATATTTTTTTAAAGTAATTTTCTTTACAGATACTTAAGTTTTTTTTTTATAGTTTAAAGTAAATTTATGTTTCGTATTTAAAAGAAAGTTTAATGAAAATACTTCCTATAAAGTCGAATGCATAAGTTTATGTGAATCATGTATAATACTTACTTTTTTTATTCTTATACAAGTATATATTTACGGTAATATATACTATATATAAGTAATAGTAAAATATATGCACTATTAATTATAAAGTTTATAATTTAATATTAAAACAATAAGACTGATACAAATATTTGGCACACTTTCAGTTAATTTTATTTCCCACTAAAAAAAGTCTCACATAACAAATTAAAAATACAAGACTTAATTATTTATTTCCTAAGTTTAGCCTTTATTTAGTTTGAGCTGCATTAAGTAAGAAAAACTGAGTCAATAATATTATTAGTAGAGCCATGAATTGCAGGATTTGAAAAGAAAAATCAAAGGGATGAAATTCAGAAGATAGTAACCCATGAGAACAGCAACATTGATTTTTCAGAAGTCAAGCTTAGCAGGATCTATTACAAACCAAAACCTCTTAGTGGTGACTAAGATTTCCCACTCAAAACTTAAAACCCTTTTCCTCTTGTTTTCACTTATTGCTCTCCTAATCTTCACACACACCTTCTTCCACTTTTCTCACCACTTGCCACTTTTGTGCTACCATCATCAAAAGGTTAGTCTGATAAATTGACATACACTCATTTCTCATCTCACTTTCTTGTTCTTATAAATATAATATACAGGGTACTATGATATCTGATATGATTGCTAACTTTTCCCATGCTGAAGAACAGAAACTAAACTTTGGAACCCAAATAATGTCTTCTGATTCTGTTATTCCTCTCCTGGAAACTCCCATCATTGTGAGCATGATTACTGCCATTCTCATAATTATTCCTCTCAAGTCAGTTTATGAGTGTGTTATGTGTATTTGGCAGGTGGGTTTTGGTGGCGTTGGTGTGGATTTTCTGGCAGTAGTGCCATTTTTTCCTAGCCCTGATGCCAAGATCAGAACCACTGAATTCAAGGTTTTTCCTTCTCTAGCTTTCATTCACACTCTTTTCTTTCCTCTTTCTTCTATTATTGTTCTTATTACTATTATGGTTATTACTATTATTGATGCTATCACTGTTAGTCTGTTACTATTCTGCCTTTCCAACATCTCAGATTTGTGATAACTTTGAGCACATCAGACCGAGCATCACGATTTAAAATTGAAATGATGTGGTTTTAGTTTCTGGGTCCAGAAACTTTTTGGTGTTGACTTTAACATTAAACTAAACTAATTAACCAACTCTAACCACTCACTTTCGGTAGAGTGGACCACTATTTTTTCCTTTTACAACTCAAATAGATTAAATAATTTGCCTTTGTTTATTCATAGTAATGTGATCCTGTTCACACCTTTAATTATAAAGTGGGGCTAATTTTAATTTAATTGTTGCTGTTTACTTGAGTAGCACCCCTTCTATATATTTTTCAGAATTTTTCTGTTATAACTCAGGAAAAATCCCTGTGGATATCTTTTTTCTTTTATTTTTTAAACATGGAAAATTGTTATTTTTTATTTTTTTAAATTACTTCTCCAGAATGATCACTTCCTAACTGTAGTAATGTGATGACAAGGATGAGTAATGTTTGTTTGTGATTTTTGGTTTGGCAGGTCCAAGGTGGTGGAAACACTGGAAATACTATGACATGTGCTGCTCGTTTGGGCCTAAAGCCAAGAATAATTTCTAAGGTTTCTTGTTTGCTTGATGTTAGTTTATGACAGTGTACAGTACTTAACATCATGATTGTGGTTAATTTCTTGTGTTATGCCATTTGAAATCTCTAGGTTTCAGATGATGCTCCGGGTAAGGCTATGCTGGAGGAACTAGAGGCTGAAGGGGTGGATACCTCTTTTTTGGTGGTATGTATATATGTCAATGTTTTTTTGTTAGTCTGAAGAGCATAGAGTTACAAGCACTTGGATATTCTTCCTCCTACAAAAGGAAAAAGGAGAAAAAAGGAACAGCTTTTTTAGTAAAAACAATTAAACCTTGTATATTATTTATATATATATATAAAGCATGTCTTGTGAGAAGCAATTTTAGTTAAATTTAGTCTTTGTCCATCGATTTTGAATGTGCTATAAAGATTGACTCTTCTAATGCTTTATATATGTAGTTGTTGAATTATAATAAAATACTCTTATTTTTGGTTGCATAACTTGCTACTTGGTCTATAATAGAAGTATGAATAAATTCATGAAAAAAGTTTTAAATGCCACTTTATCCTTTTGTCATTTGAATTTGGCTGTGGGAAGCAAAGCAGTGCTCAACACAATCTCTATTTTGGGGTGATCTTTGATTTTTCCATTTGTTTCCAGGTCTCGAAGGAAGGGACTTCACCATTTAGCTACATCATTGTTGACAGCCAAACGTATGTGACATGCTTAAACAATTTTTAAACAAGATTTATGCTTATCTTGGCTAAGTCTATACAATTTCTCACTTGATGGGCTTTGAAAAATGAAAGTGTTGACAATGGCATTTATGTAAGCACAAAACTTCAATGCAATTTTTTAACTATTGTACATGTTGTTCTTTATCAGAATTAAAGTTTCACTTTAATCAGCATAATATTTTTTTTCCTCCAAAACATCATACATGGATCAGGTAAAATTCAAATTTTTGAGTTAATTTTGATTGGATAACAACACTAAGAGTATTTTAAAAAATTGCCTTAAAGTTTTGTTCTTTCAACTAAATATCTTTCGAAATAATGATAAAACTAGATTGAAGTTGAGAGGTTAACAGTGACTCAACATTCTTGTTTGTTTATACGTGCAAGTTAATCTCATACTTTACAGAGGACATTTGCAAGATCATGATGGAAATACTGTAGAATGAATGCTATTCATGTGATCTATCTTCATATGAAAGTTTCTTGCCTGATATATTGTCATGGATGCCTAACTTAAATGATTTAAATGACTCCTTGTACCTGAATTGTTCAGGTGTGCAAAATGACTAATCCTAGAAATTTGAACATTCAGGAAAACAAGGACATGTATATTCACTCCAGGATATCCTCCAATGGTCCCAGATGATCTTCACCAGGCAAATTTGTTGTCAGCACTGGATGGTGCAAGAGTGGTCTATTTTGATGCAAGGATGTCTGACAGTGCTCTTGTCATTGCTCAAGAGGTAATTACATCTTAGTTGCTACCTAGTTTGGGTAATGCGAACTTCCGTATAGAATTATTCTCATCAGATTCGTGCTTCGGTCAAAGTTGTGACTGCTATCAATACTTACTCTTAGAGAGGTTACTAATTCAAATGCCAGCAGTGATTGAAAATAACAGATCCTAAGCCTCGTAATTAGGATAGAAAACTTCAAATCCCTTTTTTATATAAAGTATTGTGAAAATACACCTATTTATCTGTCTGTAAATGAATCATTCCTAGACTCACAAATGTTGTCCTTTATGTGATTGCATTTGATATTTGAAGAGAAAGCATTGTGGAGAAACATAAGCTAAATTTAATTATATTTTCCCTTTCAGGCATTTCGCCAGAATATATCTATCTTAATTGATGCTGAAAGGCCTAGAGAAGGGTTGAACGACCTCCTTGCATTGGCTGATTATGTTGTATGTTCGGAAAATTTTCCAAAGGCAAGTAACTCATAGTATACTATCATGAAGTAGAATCCTAGAATATCATAAATACTCGGGACCTGCGAGTCCTTTTTTGGGTTGCAGATATGTTGTATGATTCTTAGATTCCAACCATCTCATCATTAGATCATGGATTTTCTTTTGCAAATTCAAAATTGAGGCTGTCTTATAGTCAGAAGAATGACCTAGGAAAACAATTTACATCTTATAATAAAATGGAAATATGAATTTGTTCCCATCTAACATGTGAAAGGACATCCTATTAGTGTGGAACTGGGGACTTGCTTTAGGACCCATCATGCATGCATTGCATCATAAAGCATAAAATAAGAGGATTATGTAACATGCATAGTGTATGCATCCCCCCACCCTCTTCCTAAAGGCATCCACCAGACTGTCCCATGGTGGATCTACAATTAGGAATGTTACTTGACATCTTTCAGAACAGGTGCATAAGTTTAGTGAAAATTCCTAAAGATCAGAGAATGCTTTATATTTCCATTTTTCTGTTTTTACTTTTAAGGTTGAATGTTTGAGCATTATTTTATTTCATATATGGTTCTCTCTTCTACTTGGTTGAACTGTTTGTGTGATATTTCTTTCAACATGAATTCCATTTATGATTTGTGAGTAACAATTTGACAGGCCTGGACAGAGGCATCATCTATTCCAAGAGCACTAGTTTCAATTATTTTAAGATTGCCAAGACTTAAATTTGCAATTGTAACTTTGGGAAAAGATGGCTGCATAATGCTTGAGAAATGTGTAGATGATGGTAAAAATACTTGTTTCCTTCTTGTTTGGGCCTTATCAAGTTGAATTCATATGCAAAAATAGGCAGAAAGTGTAGCATGTGGATAAATCATCTTTTTATTTTTTACATTTAATTTCTAACATAACATAAGTTGCAATTGCAATTACTTTCTGGCAGAGAGTTCTCATATAGAAGAAATGGATGCTGACAGCTGTTTGACATCATTAACAAAGAGAAAGGATGATAGCATAGCCATGCCAACCTGCATAGCCTCGGTGATAACCTGCTATTTATTGTTATAATTCTAGGGTGGGCTCTGATTGTGCAATGTCTTATCTTATTTCTTCTAAGATATGATCTTCCATATTTATTACCACCTTTAGGAACATGGACTGAACTGCTTCTAATAATCTGTCATATGAAACACTACTAGTACTAGTACAAAGTCATCACTTACACAAGATTAGTTCGTTTTATCAAATGGCCCACGAGCTTGTCCAACTGGTAGATATGGCTTGTAATATATACATTTTTTAGGTAGAGATTGTCCAGACAAAAGAGTCACATTGTAAATGTCCTACATGGGAGAAATTTAATTTAGGTTAGTATTCCTGGGACAAGATAACATTGGTTAACAGAACACTGCAAAAAAACTGAGACTTTTGCCATGGATAGATGGTATTTTTTTAATGTGATTGCGCACAACTTATCTTGATTGTGGAAAGAGAGTTGATCATTTGCCAATCAAGACAAGTATAGATAAAAACTTCTTTACATCTTGATCAAATCATGGTCAACCTAAAAGTATGAGATGGGATACCTTTTTTGCAAAGGCATTTTGATTCAAATGTCATGGAACTTCGAATTTTCTAGCATTCTATTAATTAAGGTTAAAAATTTCTATACTTACAAGACCATTTTTCATAATTCTGATTTAGGGTAAATGTTGGCTAAACAATGTCTGGTTGCATTATATTCATGTAAAAATCCACTTGGATTGATCTTATTTGCTTAATCCTCCCAGCCAGTTACAAAATTAAGAGCCGAAGGGATAGGATCTGTTTGTGGGAGGTTGTATTTTGGGACAGCTGAAAAGATTCCACCATCAGAGCTTATTGATACAACAGGTGCCGGGGATGCATTTACAGGAGCTGTTTTATATGGTACTACAACCTCTTCATATTATCTTTGCACATGCTAGCTTGAATTTTCTGATTTTTCCTCTGTGCAGATCCTCAACTCAATTTCAGAGATAGAATTACATTGTTCACCATAATTCTATTGTATCCATCACTTCAACCTTCTCTAAATTTTGATCATGTTACTATTCAATGGCTTTTTAGTTTTGCTCCTTTGATGCTACAATTTCAGAATTTACATAGTTGTTATTTTATCTGCAGCAATCTGTGCCAACTTACCTCCAGAGAAAATGTTGCCATTTGCTTCTTATGTGGTAAGCAAGAAACAGGATGGCTTAATTTTGGATTGCAATGCAATCGATGTTAGCACATACAAAAAGTTGTTACAGAAATACACAACATTAAAGAAACACACTTCTATTGTTTCTTTATACTTTTCTATAATCAACTGAATTGGAAATTTGGAGATAATCAAGGTTGCTTTTGATGCTAATTACAGGCAGCTGCCAAATGTAGAGCCCTTGGAGCTCGAGCTGGTCTTCCATACGGCACCAATCCATACCTGACATCCTTTACTGAGTATAGAGTGCTAGAAAATTCATCTAAATCCTAGATTAATCATGTTAGAACAAGGCTTCAGGATAGAAATTTTTCTGCTGCATTCCAGTTTATAATTAATCTTTTAGCTCAAATGTGTGTTTTCGTGTCTTTGGTAGCTAATTGTAACAAATTGTATAGATGTTGGTAAAAATGTGTGTCAAATTCTAATTACTCAGTTTTGTTTTTTACAATAAAGTATTTTTCTTTATCATATTTATCTGGTTTGATATAATAATTGTTTTGATAAAATCATTTGTTATAATTTAATATTTGTTATCTTATTAGAGATTATGATAATGAGAATTAAGTCTTTTATAATTATAATCTAAATTGTTCTTAATCATAAGATTATTATGAAAAAATAATAATAATAATAATAATAATCCAGATAGATCATTGGATGAATATTAATCAATTTTGTTAAAATCGTGAGTAAACATTGGATCGAGGGAGGTGTGAATTGTTATGGTTGTTTCTTTCTACACTTCCATAACTTTTTTAACATCCCATACTTCTTAAAATACTAAAAATAATTTGTATTGTATTGATGTTTTTCATTTAAGAATAGGTGATTTAGAAAAACTTCGAATTATAGAATTCAGAAGATATTTCTATATTGGAAATATTTTATAGATTCTATAATCTAGAAGGAGTTTCTTTAAAAAAAAGTACATTCCTAATTATATATAGGTTCTGAAAGGTGTTTTTGGATTACAAAATTTGAAAAGTATTTTCAAATTTGGGAATACCTTATGGATTTTGTAATCCAAAATGTACTTTTTTAAAGAAAAAATATTTCGGATCATATAATCAGAAGATATTTTCGAATTTCAAATTATACAATCCAGAAGATGTAAATAGAAAAAAAATATTTTTACATTGTAGAATTCATAATGTATTTTTTAAAGACAAAATGGTCTTTTATGGAGGTGCAGGAAGAAACAACCATGGTTACAAGATCACTGTGAAGCTCATTGAATCATGGGATTGTGTGTCACTTCAATCCTTATGATCTTGTGCAACTAGGGTTCGATGACCCATTATTGACTAAGGTTGTTTATCCCTACACCATATCATTTAAAACATGTATCCAACATAAATTTTAAAACCCAAAATTGCCCTTATCTTTTTTGAAATGCTACAAATGAGTGTTGTGTTACTGTGGTGTGCGTTTTGAAGCTCTTATCTTTTTTTAAATGCTACAGAGGAGTGTTGTGTTACCGTGGTGTGCGTTTTGAAGCCTTTATCTTTTTTGAAATACTACAGAGGAGTGTTGTGTTACTGTGGTGTGTGTTTTGAATGGAAGTGGTGGTGGTGTAGTGAGTTGCAACCGTGGTAATGGTGTAGTGATTTTTTTTTGCAACAGTGGCAATGGTGCTCACTGGAACTTTTCCTCCAGCTCAGTGGTTCATAAAGTGTTCTTCAATGCGTATGGGTTGGGTGCAAATGCAGTGTTGTTGGGTGCCTCAATAAAAGTAGAGTTTTATATCATTAAGGGCAAATAAGTCTTTTCAAATAATATTATTGGGTGCAGTCTTAATTGATATGGTGCAGGGAGAATCTGTCATTGACTAAATGACCTAATCCAACCTAAAAACAAGACTCAACACTCATCACCCTTTTTCTCTAGGGTTCCCATTGCAATAAAAAACGAAGAAAACCCACGAGAGTTCTTACTTCTTTTTGTTGTTTAGGGTATAAGGGTTTTTTTTCTTGTTAGAGTTCTCAATTTTATTTTGATTTAAGAAAAATGACATCAAGTGGTTTAGGTAACGTTTAATTTTTTGATATAGAGCATAACCTAAGTTGATTTTCGATAATGCGTATTTATTATATTCAATAATTAATATTCTTTCTAAACAGATTAATTTGAAGGTGGAGGTTTTTAGAATTGAAACACAAACAAAGGTTAACAATTGAATAAAATTGAAAACAAAAGTTTGTTCACATATTCAAGATTGATACAATTATTCTTATCATAAATCTCTAAATATTTATATCCATATTTGAACAATTAACCAATTCAATTAATTAATTCAATCCTCCAAACATTAAAAATTAAAATTTAATTGAAAACAAAAGGTAAATCATAGATTCAAGATTCAAACCATTCTTCTTATCATAGTTCTTTGAATATTCATATTCATATTCGAATAATTAACTAGTTAAATTAATTAATTAAGTCAAAGAAATTTCATTGAAACAAATATACAAATCAAAATATCATTCAATATAATTTGTATCTAATCATCAAATAAAAATTCAATTGATTCTTAATTTCTAAAATCATAAATGTAATGTGTTCGACTTTATCAATTCAGTCACTCGTACAAAATTTAGAAGTAGTTGTTCTTACACGTCTTCTTCTCGACCTTCAACTTCTCGAGTTTGCAGGTCTTTGCCTTCCAATCTCTTCTCGGTGTCGACAGATGTACCTTCAATTATAACATTCAAGTAAGTAGGGGTTCGAATTAAGAATGCAAGTATTAGGATCAGAGTTACATATTACCTTTGATCTTAGACAACAATATTGTTGGATCTTTAGTTGTACGGGTAGTTAAACTGGGACCAATAGAGTCCAATTGTTTCTTGATCATGATTTGTGTGTGTTTATTGTGTGGTAATTCCTAATGATGATGTTGTTAATCACTGTATTACCAGTGAAAATGATTATAGAAAAATGTCGATATGTCAAGTACCAATACATTTATTAGAGACTCGTGACCTATTTGGCAACTCGATAGTACATAAATGAATGAGATAAATTTATTTCAAATGAATGATATTTTTGTAAATATCAATTACATGAAAATTTTGAAAGCAATAAGCAATATAATATGTCCTCTTTGCAAGATAGAAGAAACTAACAGCCACTTACTTCTCTACTGCAAAATTACTTAAAGAATATGGGAATAAGTGCTCTTCTGTCTAAATCTAAAAACTCAACAAGAACTCTATAAATCTTGTATGAACCCTACAAAAACTCAACAAGTAATTGGTTGGTTCCTTAAGAACGCAACATGGATGTTTGTAGAAACACCTCTCTTAAGAACTTAGGTTGTTCTAACCTAGATTGGCTTCTTATGAACCTTTTATCGAGGATATAGATTATTTTACTAACAAAATTTTGTCCATAAAACTTTTAATATGAGACACACAATTAAGGATGCACTTTGAATACTTTAATAATGTGAAACACCTCCTGATTTTTGAACAATTGAAAATTATTTATATAATTGATTGTCAAAAACTAAAAAATATAATTAAAGTTTATCTTTAGAGAGATTCTTCTTATAAAATGAAAAGTGAAACTAAAACGGATAACAAAATTATTAAATAGTAACTAAATTTAAAAATAAAAAATAAATAATTATTATATTAAGAAAATTAGATATTATTTTAGAAATTAAAAAATTATATGAAATTAATTATGAAAATTTTAGATACTAATATTTTATATTTAAAATTATTTTTATTTAGATACTAATTTAGAATTTACTAAAATTAGTTTATTTAGATATTAATTTAAAAAATATTTTGTAAATTTTTATTGTAAATAAAAATTATTTTAGATATTAATAATTTTTTTAATCTTTAATTTAATTAAATAATAATTAATATTTTGGTCTCTATAATTAATTTTTATTTAATATAGTGTATGTTTTAAAAAAAAAAAATACACCAGAATCGATGAACAACATACCTAAGTGATAAAAAATCATATTATAAAATGAAGAAATTATACAGATTTAATTTATTTTAAAAAAAACTTGTTCCAAAGAGTTTTACTTTCAAAAGATAATTTTTGAAATAAATAAAATGGCATAATAGAAATATGAAACATAAATAAAGAAATGAAATATTTATTTAAGGCAAAATATGAAGCAAAGGAAAAAGAAAATGGTAGGTTGAAATAGAAGCAAAGTTGATGAAGTTCGTTGAATCTGGCGCCACCACCACTCACTCGCAAACCAGAAGATGTGGAACCTCTGCACTGTTGTTTCCAATGCTTCTTCAACCTTCACATTCAGCGATCAACCTCACCCACCTCTCAACTTCTTCAATGTAACTCACTCTCTCTCTCTTCTCTAATTCTCTAACTGTTTCTTCCTAATTTCCGCTTTTTGTTTCAATTACTTTGTTTGGGCCAAAGAGAAGGAGAAGGTCTCGCTGCAGGGTCACCATGTCCTCCCATCCTCAAAACGCCGTCGTTGTGAGCTCCCTCTCTCTCTCTCTCTCTCATTCCATTTGAAGCATTGCCGTCAAAATTAGAGAGTTTATTTCTTTAATCTCTACATATGTGTTTGTGTTTGTGTTGTGTGTGCAGGTGGGATGTGGAGGGGTGTCTATCGATTTCTTGGCCACCGTGGCCGCTTACCCTAAGCCAGATGACAAAATCAGAACCACCAATTTGAAGGTACCTTCTTCTTTCACTTATCATGATTACTTTTGTGTTGTGCTAACATTTGGTGGTGGTTTTTCTCAGGTTCAAGGAGGTGGCAATGCTGGAAATGCCTTGACCTGCCTTGCTCGCTTGGGCCTAAACCCAAGGCTTATTTCCAAGGTTGCTTTTATTTATCGTTTATTTATTTAAATAAACTAAAATTTTAATGTTTATGCACTATTAAAATAAAATAGAAAATACACCTTTAATCAATCAGAATCATTGTGGCTATGAATTTTAAGGTAGTTTTTGTATTAGTCAACAGATTTAATATACGTTTTAGTTTGTCATTTGATGAAAGTGTAAAAGCCTTTAAATGATCAATGGGATAATGCACTATTTACTCATGACCCTCTCAGTTTTTTTTTTTTGTAAAGAAAGGAATCAATAATATTTAGTGGTTTCAATTTGATACTGATACACACACGGTTGGACAATCATTAGGTTGCTGATGACAGTCAAGGCAGGGGTATAATAGACGAGCTACAAGCTGATGGTGTAGATACATCCTTTATAGTGGTAATTTTTAAGACTTCTGTTTGTAATTTGTAATCCTTGTCAATGTCATTGGATATGAGCAATATTATGATTCCGTGGTGATGGTTATTATCTTCTTTTAACTCTTCACCAGGTTGTGTATGTATATGTATGCATACATTTATTTAATTTCAATGCTATTGATACTCTCACTGTTCTCTTTACACTCCTCACTAACTACTTATTGTAATTTCCTCCAGTGTATATTCTGGATTTTGAAATTAAAAGCAGTTAGTGAAGGGTGAGAATAGACAATTGAGAGGGCATCTGCCCTAACTATAGTTTTTTAATACTTTTTCAGTGGATGTATTCCCTGTTATTTGCAGGTGTCTAAGGAGGGAACATCACCATTTACATATATTATTGTCGACAACCAAACGTAATCGTCATTGGCTTATGCATGTGTTACATATCTTGACTTTACTGAGTATATTCATGATCTAAATTCGAAGAGGTTGGGGGATAGACTATGATTTGGGTAGATCTAGTCAAGATCTGGGTCACTGTCATCTGAATGTTTTTAACATAAAATAGTGGACATACTGTTGTACTTCTATTTGCATTGAAGAATAAAAATAGAAGGAAATGAACAGAAGCTGCAAACTTTTCAGTTCTACATGTCTATCGACTATAACTTGCATGTCTCCATTATCTTGTGTTTATCCATATTTGGACACTTGACAATACCCTACACTTGTTTTGACGAACCTTCACTACATGAATGAGAAAGAAATTGTCCATTAGTTGTAAGAGTACAGAAAAAACTATTTGCTATCATTATTCAATATAAATTGAGATCTTTAATCATTTCTTCTAGTGAGATTTTGATAATTTTAATTGTAATTTGACTCATTTAAAGTGTGATTTTTCAGAAAGACCCGTACATGTATACATACCCCAGGATATCCTCCAATGATACCAGACAACCTGTCAAAATCAAGTTTGTTATCTGCATTGGATGGAGCTAAAATTGCTTATTTTGACGGCAGGTTGCCGGACACTGCTCTAGTTGTTGCCCAAGAGGTTATCATCTGTACAATTTATTTGCAACTCTGATGCAAACTATAAGGCCTAGTCACATTTCATAGTTGAAGCAACAATAAGGAAAATAGAAGCTAAAGGCTTGAAGCATGCAAAATTTCAAAGAAGCATACACTTGTTGAATCCAAAAAGGGAGAATTTAAGGGGGAGGCGGGTGGAACCAACCAACCTTAGGGAGAGCTTTTTATGTGTATAGTTTTACTAGTTTTGTGAATACTGCTCTAGTTGTTGCCCAAGAGGTTATCATCTTTACAATTTATTTGCAACTCTGATGCAAACTATAAGGCCTAGTCATATTTCATAGTTGAAGCAACAATAAGGAAAATAGAAGTTAAAGGCTTTAAGCATGCAAAATTTCAAAGAAGCATGCACTTGTTTAATCCAAAAAGGGAGAATTTAAGGGGGAGGCGGGTGGAACCAACCAACCAACCTTAGGGAGAGCTTTTTATGTGTATAGTTTTACTAGTTTCGTGAATACTTCTCTAGTTGTTGCCCAAGAGGTTATCATCTTTACAATTTATTTGCAACTCTGATGCAAACTATAAGGCCTAGTCATATTTCATAGTTGAAGCAACAAAAATAGAAGTTAAAGGCTTTAAGCATGCAAAATTTCAAAGAAGCATGCACTTGTTGAATCCAAAAAGGGAGAATTTAAGGGGGAGGTGGGTGGAACAAACCAACCTTAGGGGGAGCTTTTTATGTGTATAGTTTTACTAGTTTTGTGAATACTGCAAGTAATTTTTATGTAATTTCCCATGGTATTCTTTTACACATTTCTCTCTTTTTCATTTGTTTTCCCCTGCTTGTAAAGGAAGTTGGGGATGGACAAAGAGAGCTTCATCTGAAGAGAAGCAAACAAAATTTTATATTTTTTCAGTGCAGGCAGTTAGAAAGAATATACCCATCTTAATTGATGCAGAAAGGCCAAGGGAAGGGTTGGACGATCTCCTAAAACTAGCTGATTATGTTGTATGCTCAGCGAAGTTTCCAAAAGTAAGTGTGTTTTTTTACTGACAAATGTATAATACTAGATTTTCTCTCATCAATATGTTTTCATGTTCAGAAATGTTGAATTAATGTATTATTTATTTTGTAAAATATGTGATGTCTTATCTCATAAGAAAAGAAAAAACTATTCCCTTCTTTTGTGTGTGTGGCATGCTGATATTGTAATATCGGACATTAGCACGAATGTCATTTCATTTATCTAATCTGTAAGCTATTCTTTTTGTGATGGTAAAGGGACATTGCTTTCCTGATACCAATGGTAAATATCATTTTCCTTTTCTGGTCGCTTTAACTCTTTTATTTCATACACATATATTTCCTTTATTTTACTGAAACCTTATTTTTACTCTATTCTGTGGTTGAATTATTAAATAAACATGTACTCTTTTCTGCTGACAGGCATGGACAGAGGCATCTACTGTTCCACAAGCACTTGTTTCTATGCTTTTAATGTTGCCCAACATAAAATTTGTGATTGTCACTTTGGGAAAAGATGGCTGCATAATGCTGGATAGAAGGGTTGATGGTACGTATAGATGATAATGGGCATATTAGTCAGCATGTTTTATTCATTTTTCATGTAAACAGAGTTTTATTTACTGGGCCTTTTCTGGCAGCAGGACCTTCTACGGAAGAAGTGAATGTAGACAGCTTATTGGAATCATTGGAGTTAAAAAGGAATAAGAGTGTATCCACTCCAACCTGCATATCATCAGTAATGTCAACAAAACCCAGAATTCTTTTTCCTCTATTTTGGTTTTAATGAAATCTAACCCCAAGCTTTGTGCCACTGTATGGCGTAGGGTAGGCTACTTGGAACAAATGATGTTGTTGGGCTATATCAAACACCCAGCTTTTAGTAAGAGAAATGTTAGCAACACACTTGTTATTGGCTGAAGTTTATTGAAAATCACAAATTTGTAGGGTTCACTCCTTTTCAATTAATTTTAACTAATACTACTGAGAGTGTTGCTAGCACTTCTCTTTTTTGTAAAACTATTTACAGTAATGTACTAATGTATTTTGTAAGGGCTTCAAATTTCTCTTAGATGTAAAGCTTGGACAATAACACAGACTTAGGGGCAGACTAAATTCTAAAATTTGTACCATAAGGACATGGAGAATCCTTTCTATTGACATTTTCTTAAGAATTTCCTAAATGAACTTGTCAATAGTTTAACTGGCTATGAACAAGTACAATTTTTTTGTTAAAAGATTTTAAATATTGTGTCTGAGCTGTGTGTCGATGTGTCTGAGTCCAACTTGCAGACACAGCACTAAATGGTGTGTTTATACTATATGAGGTCTTTCTCTAGCTCTTATTTGGATTATCTTCCATTGAGCCAATTTCAAATCACTGAAGTGAATTGTTGTGTGCACAATTAACACCAGTTTTATAATGCTTAAACCAAGCATTGGTGCATGTTCTTTAGACATTCATTAAGGTGAATATGTTGTCTCACACTCTGACATGAGCTAGACATTTTTTGCAAACCGTTCTGATGATAGCCTCTAAAACTCATTTTTTTATTTCTAGAAATATTAATAAAGCATAGGGGGGTGCCAGAAAACCTTCGCATAGATGACCAAATTTAATAACCCTACATTCATTTGCCAATCTTTGACATGCAAGACTCTGAAACAAGTTTGAGCAACTTGCGTTTAGCCCTGTCACTCTTTGTTTTAGTCTTGGAATTGCGGTGTTCTACTTAACCTCTTCTACATTCTTATTTCTTTATTTTCAGAGTTAATTGTAAATTGATAACTTGAGTGTTACAGATAAATAAAAGTATACTACAGTCATTCAAAGTAAAACCAAGTGACTTGGATCGTTGAGGTTCTAGGAACAGGGATTGTAAGTTTAAAAATTCACGTGCTTATTGGGATTTTGTTCAACTTTTTAGTCATACTTTTTTCCCTTTAATTCACCCAGTCAGTGGCAAAATTGAAGGCAGAGGGGATAGGAACAGTTAGTGGGAAGTTATATGTTGGAACAGCCGAAAGTATTCCACCATCAGAGCTCGTTGATACCACTGGTGCTGGGGATGCTTTTATTGGGGCTGTAATCTATGGTAAGTTCTACAGCTTTGCTGAATCTTTTCCTTATAGCCTTTGGCAAGGCCATTATATCAGAATGTGCGACTTGCGTATAAACTTCCACGTCTTATATGTTTATACTTCCTCACAGCCGTATTTAACTTCTCTGAATACACCATGAGATCTGTTCTGTGCTTATTATTTTCAGCTATCTGTGCCAAGTTTACACCAGAGACAATGCTATCCTTTGCTGCTAATGTGGTATGTGGTCTTATACAAATACAATGTGTTATATGCATGGCTTATTTTGTACTTTAATTAGGAAAATGCAAATGGATTGAATCTATTGAACTAAAGCATTTTTTTTATAACTCGATTGGATAATTTTTTGCTCACAAATCACTCGAAACTGAATCCTTAGCATTGAGGGAATGGGTTAGGTACAAGAGCTTATTCATTTTATTGCCACTTCAGGCAGGTGCCAAGTGCAGGGATCTAGGAGCACGGAGTGGTCTTCCTTACCGTGCAGATCCACGCTTGGAATCCTTTATATTGGAGAAATTGGGTAGTTCATCTTAACATGTTATAATAGAGACCTTATTCTGTTTCCAAAGCTAGGTTTTCCCTTAGTTATGCAATAGTTTCAAGTATAAATAGCTTGTAATCTTTCATTTCAGATGAGATGTCCTCGTTGGGATATTCGTTGCATAGCCCTAATTTTGTTATCTAAGGAATTTTCTAAGTGAAGATATTTTGTTTACTTCATTCAAATAAGAATTTTACTGAAAAAAAAACAATTGAAAATGTATTCCACTCTATCATATACATTAGAGTTAAAATGCCAAACAAAATGTATTCCACTTCAGGTCTAAGCGAACATAATATTCAACCGTTGGAACACTTGTTGTACCGTTGACAAATATACTAGTAAAAATATTGTTTGCAGGAATTGAAATGGTTAAATATTAGTTTGCCATAAACATTAAATTTGAGATATCCAAAAATTATAATAACAACGAGTAATTGATTTTGTATTATTTCTTATATGTTTTTATTCTTTTCGATTGATGGAAACGTTGTAAGCATTTTGAGCTAATTAAGAGTTGTAGAGTTATTTATTCGTAATTTTTTAGGAGTATATTGAACCTAAATCCTCGATTCATTAAGTAATATAATTCGATAAAATTATTAAGAAAAATAATTATCTCAAATGAAAACTAATTAATTGCATTCAATTTTTTAATTATGATAATTTAATTTGTTCTATCTCTAATTGTAAACAGTCTCTAATTTCGGAGTATGAGATTGTTTATAGATAAATAAACAAGTATAAGAGATATAAAACATCAGGATAATTATAATAAATTAACACACAAAAGATATAAAACTTATAATTCAGGAAACTACGTCAATTCTCTAACTAGAGAATGTTACGCATAATGTAAAACATAAAATTCAATATTAGTTAAACAACTGGATGTATAAAATTAACTTCCAGTCTTTCTATTATGTACAATTATTCACAACCAAAAATCTCTTCTCTCCCGTGTTATTTTGGTTTCTTATAACTCTAATGTTTGTACTTCATATTTCTTCCAAACCATAATTTCTGGTTCTAAACATGAAACAACAAAAATAACAAGGACTGCTTCATCCTGCACCTACATATCTGCTTGTACCACAACATACTAAATATAAAAAAACGTTTTAGATTTATAAAATTCATAAGTTTTTTTAAATTTGAAATAAGTCTATAATTATATAATTCGAATATATTCTAAATTACATAATTCGAAAATTAATCTCATATCTAAAAAAGACTTATGAATTCCATAATTTGAAAGATCTTATATTAGTAAAGACTTTAAACCGGAAACTAATCCCGCATCTGAAAAAATGACTTTCAAATTACATAATTCTTAATTCAAAAGTTAATCTTATGTATAGAAAAGACTTCTTGATTATCTGATCAAAGAGCTAATCACAAAATAGTTCCGGATTACATAATTCAAAAACTAATTACGAATATAGAAAAAGACTTTCAGAAATCCAAAATATTAAAAAAATGATATTTTGGAATATAAAAACTTATGAAGGGGGGCAGAAAAAGGTATGGAGTTGCAGGAAAATGCATTAAAAAAACAAGAGTGTTCTATAAAATAAATACAATTTATGATGAAATAAACTAAATAATGCATATAGTAAATAACGGGCATAAAAATCAAAGAATTGGAATATTTGATTATTCGCATAAAATTTCCCCATTACAACGCAAAAAGGCTCATTCTTCTTTTGAAATGGTTCAGAACAAAATACACAACATAGTATATTTTTTTAATATGATATCAATATTGAGCATGAAAATGCCCATTTGAATAAGCAAATGTTCCACGCTTGTTCAGCCAAGAATGCAGTCATATACACATTGCGCACAATTAATTAGCCAGGAACATGTTCATCCTCAATAATGTATAAGGATAACCTTTATTTGAACCACCGAATATGCCCCCTAAAGATTTTGTTTCTCACCAAACGAAGTTCACAATGGAATTAGAAAGACTAATAATAGATCAAAATCCAACAACCAGCAATAAGTAGCATCAACTTTCTCTTACAATAATTTAATTAAAAACATTCTCAAACAACTAGCAAGGTAACATTCCATATAAGAAAACACAACTAAAAACCATCCTCGAAGTGTATAGAGAAAACCTAGTTTGTGATATGTTGGATGATCCCACAAGAGCATCATAATCATAAAGAAATACATTGAGTTTAAAAATAATAATCTCAACAAATCAAAGGTTTTGCATCAAAGGCCTCTCTTACTTCCAATAAATCGGGGCAAAATCTTTTTGTAAGAAGTTCAACCTGCTCAGCAAATGACTTCCCTCCATGCTCTCCAACATATCGCACAATTTCGCTCCACCGTTTTCTACATAGATCACCAGACCTATGCTCAAGAAGATTGTCCCAATCCACCTCCTCCATGCAGCACGCATCCAAATTAAATAAAGCATCGACCAGGCGATAGTCATCAGTATCACTCCATCCACCACTAGCAACCATAGGTGATGTTAAATTTTTATACCACTTTGTGCAGCAGCTAACGACGGTTCTAGAGGTCAACTTCCTAGAAATTGCCTCCCAACCAATATTCTCTCGCAACATACCATGTTTTGATTTTCTATAACCCTGTGAAGCCCTCACACGTAGGTCCAGGTTCACTAAATCGAATAAACTTTGATACTCTTCTTGGGTCCAGTGTCCTTTAGTTAATTTCCTTTGTCTCACTCTACGCCATGCATCCTTTACATGAATTCGGTTTTTGCCCAATGCGTCAGCTACTTGTCTCCAGTTAGCCCCATGTTGTTCCTGGACTTTCAATAAAAATTCAAACTCTTCAGGTTTCCACTTTCGCTGCTCAGCCCTTTCAAACAAAATATGAGCACGAGTATACACACTAGCAAGTGGCCTGTGAGGTAAGGCAGCTGCAATTTCCTTCCAACAACCTCTAACTTCCGGATGAATGCCACAATGGAGAACCATATCTAGGCCTTCATCTCCCAGATCATGAGACTCTATATAATTAAAAACAGACTGTTTAATCATCTCATCTTCTTCGAGTGTAAACCGTTTCCCACGGACTAAACCATCACAACAAACCTCCACTTCATCAGAAAAAGTTACCCGTTTGCGTTTGGATAATCCACTGGGTGAAGGATTAAGAGAGCCATCATTACCTGCCTTGGCTTTCTTCCTTGCCATCATCTTTTTGTCCTTGCTTTTGCTGTCGTCACTCTTTTTTTTCTTCTTACTCTTCTTACCTTCAACATCATCTTCACCTTCATTCCTTTCAAAGACATTATACTTCTCACTTGTGCTTTCTTTACTCAATTTTTTCTTCTTACCTTGGGCATCATCTTCAACTTCATTCTTTTCAAATTCATTATACTCCTTGCTTTTGCCTTCTTCACCTGGTTTTTTTTTCTTCGTTTTCTTACCTTTGGCATCATCTTCACCTTCGTTGTTTTGAAACTCATTATACTCCATACTTTTGCCTTCTTCACTCAGTTTTTTCTTCTTCCTCTTCTTACCTTCGATATAATCTTCACCTCCATTCCTTTCAAAGACATTATACTCCTCACTTGTGCTTTCTTTACTCAATTTTTTCTTCTTACCTTGGGCATCATCTTCAACTTCATTGTTTTCAAATTCATTATACTCCTTACTTTTGCCTTCTTCACTTAGTTTTTTTTTCTTCGTCTTCTTACCTTTGACATCACCTTCCCCTTCGTTTCTTTCAAAGACATTATACTCCTCACTTTTGCTTTCTTTAAATTTTTTCTTCTTCCTCTTCCTACCCTGGGCATCATCTTCACCATCATTGTTTTCAAACTCGTTATACTCCTTACTTTTGCCTTCTTCACTCAGTTTTTCCAACTTCCTCTTCTTACCTTCTACATCACCTTCACCTTCACCTTCACCTTCATTCCTTTCAAGGACTTTAAACTCCTTACTTTTGCTTTCAGTACTCAGATTTTTCTTCTTCCTCTTCTTACCTAGGGCATCATCTTCACCTTCATTGCTTTCAAATTCATTATACTTCTTACTTTTGCCTTCTTCACTCAGTTTTTTCAACTTCCCCTTCTTACCTTCTACATCACCTTCACCTTCATTCCTTTCAAGGACTTTATACTCCTTACTTTTGCTTTCTGTACTCAGTTTTTTCTTCTTCCTCTTCTTACTTTGGGCATCATCTTCACCTTCATTGCTTTCAAATTCATTATACTCCTTACTTTTGCCTTCTTCACTCATTTTTTTCTTCCTCCTCTCCTTCTTCTCCTTTTTGTATTGAGTATCATCTTTATCTTCATCGCTCTTAAATTCATTGTAGTCGTCATGCTGGCTTTCCGCGTCTGATTTCTTCTTCTTCATCACCTTCATATCAAGCACCTGCCTGGACCATAAATTGGATATTAGAGTACCCAATGGTGGTATAAAAAACACTGCATAATACATATAAATAAAACAATTCACGAATCATGACAGAGAAGAACCACAATCTTCTTAATCCAGATTAAATGATTTAATGTTTATCACATCCAGTATACCACAAAACTTATGTAAATCAATGTTCGACGACTTCTGGAAAATAGTTGTCAACCACAGATTTGCAGAAGGTTGCAGATTATTCCAAGTAAAAAGATAAAGATAAGCAGAAACTAAAAAAATGCAAATTCCTTTCAAACTATCACCTCACTCACAAACTTCAATAAACCATAGTCTCAGATCCATTATAACATCACTCAATCAAAACAACTTACACATCCTCTCAAATCCCCGCACATCCACTCCCTCAAATCCCCTCCCCAATCCAAACACACCCTTAAAGTTTAAAAAGAGAGAGAACGAACAACGAAACCCCAAACATAAACTTATTTAGGAATTGAAAACCATAATTTTGTTAGGATTGGAGCGGAAACTGCAAACAGGTTAACACAAGAAAACCGTACCTGCGCCTGGAGGTTTCAGGCGGAGCGCGGCGGCAAGGAGGTGGTCGTCGGGGGAGTGGAGAGTGCGATGAGGGTTTGGAAGGGAAGAAGCAAGGGGCAGCTAGGGTATGCTTTGTGCATTAATCTACATTGCATTTACACATATAAAAGAAAGACACATCAATATTTTTAAATATTTTAATTATTTATAAATAAGCTTTTATTAATATTTTTTAAATATTTATATAACAATAAACAAGTTTTTGTTGTCCAGAAAAATTGCTTGCTTTTAATTTTTTTAATTTAATAATTACTATTTATAATATTTTGTCCATCACATCAAAGTGATGATTTTTAATAGTGTTGTAGAAATTAACAAATATACTAGGTACAATAATAATTAACTCTCTAACATTATCTTTTTAAATGTATGAATATGTTTTTGCGATCAAGAAAATAAATAATATTTTTAAATTACTCTTAAAAGTGTTTGGTTTTTAAATTTTCTAAATCCATAGTGATCATGTATTATTTATATTATTTTGTCAAGTGGTTAAATATCATATGAACATCAAGATATTTTATTCTAACTTTTAATTCGTAAAAATAATATATATTTTAATATATTACTTAATTAAAATTGAATATATTTAAAATTACAATTTTAATATGAATACTAAACAGTTCTACATTTAATATAAAATGTTTCAATTTTAAAAAATCTTATATCATAATATGTAAATTATTTGTTATAAAAAATAAATATAATTCATGTATACAAATATTTATTTATTGTGAATTTAAAAAATATATTATCATGAATTTTTTCTTATAAATTAACATTCAAAAAATATTTGCAGTTATTACTTTATTATTTTAATAGGTTGATTTTATTTTTTAAAATATTATTTTCATGTTTTTTCTATCTGTGTTGCAAAGGTTCGGCATATATTCTTTACTCCTTTATCATAAACAATAGATAATAAATACGTTTTTCCAATAGTTTAAAAATAAATAAGTTTTTCGTTTTCAAGAAATTAAAATCATTCTTCAAACCGTTGGTTTTTAAATTTTAATTCAATAATTATTCAATATTTATAATATTTGAAAGGTTTATTCTAATTTTTTATTTATAGAAACATATAAATATAGTTTTTAAAAAAATATTTTGCAAAGTTGTTTTTTGATAATTTAATAACACTATTAAGGAATATAAATCATTAAGAAGATTGTGCCATGGAAGGTTGGTACAAACATGAGTAAAAAATCATGTCTAAAAACATAATTGGAAACATTATCTATATTCTTAAAATGTCTATGTCTCCATCTTAATATCTATAACAATTTAAACTTAATTGAAGATAATTTTCTATGATTGTTTCATTTGTCATAACAATCAATAAATCATATGGTCAACTATTTACACCAATATATATAACCATGATCAAATATATGTAATAGTCTCACAAATCAAAAGAAAATGTGATTTGAAGATATTAATTCACTAAGAGACAATAAAAAAACTAAAAATAACTAGCCATAAAAAAAATTTAAGATCTATAATAACTAGGTCTCCTTATAATATATTATGAAATGCAGATTCATTTTAAAATTAATTCATAGTATTGTAGAAATCTCTTTAAAATATCTTGTATGTGGATTAAATATGGTAGAAATTAACATACATAGTTAAAGAATATATTATTTTTGTTTTCTTCTCATTGCACTTGTTTTATATTTATTCTTCTTAGATAACGTCGAGTAAAATCAAAGGTTTTGATATCACACTCTTTTAACATTATGTGTATGTGTTAGTTAATTAAAATATTTTTAATGAATTATAAATGTACACAAATATGTGATTTAAAAAAAAATCCTACTTTACTTGAAATTTCATGCTTGAATTAAGTAATTTTAGGAATCAATGATTCACTATTTTTTCACTATTTTCTTTTTTATTAATAATTTTTTTAACAATATAATTGGATGTTATCAAAATAAACATTCAGGTCTCATTTTAAAATAATAATTTTGGCAATAAAATCTTAAAATAAAATAAGTTAAAGAAATAGAATTAAAAAGTTACATATCTTATCTTGATTTATAATTTTTATTCATGATTTGTAGGAGTAAAATACTACCAGAAATCTATTTATATACAAATATAGTGTATGAAAATTATAAAGTGAATTATTTTTAATTTAGTATCAGAGTTTAGATTTTCTTTTTTTTTCTCTAAATTATTGGAGAACTTAATTGTCAATTTCAATGTTAGTTTAGTGTGAAGGTGTGTTTAAGGTATACATTGTCCTAAAATAATCTAACTATAATGTATAATGTATGATCACAACTAATGGAGATACATATCATATATCATAGAAAGGAACAAAAATGTCCTACATAGGTGGAAAGGTGAAGCTTCTAATAAAAAGAAGACAAGGGATATAAAAAATAGTACGTTGAAAACCAAAAAGTGAAAAATTGTTGCTAATGTACATGAAGTCAAAAATTATTAAAAGGTATACCTATTTAATAACTGTGCTTGATATTTGGAATGCTTTGTCAAAAATATGTTTACGATGGAAGTGATGAACTATGGGTTTCGGCGTGAATCAAAGGACATTCACCACAAAACAAAAGAATAGAAACTTAACTGAATGTTATGGAGTGTTGGTTGATATTTGTAGTGAATTGGATCATCATGATAAAGTAGCCAAAAAAATTGTTCATCGTAGATCTTATTCAAATACTTGTTCCACGAAGTTGATACTGAGTTCAAATTTGAGAAAGAAAGCAATAAAGTTATATTAGGAGACAATGAGGGTGTGCAATAATCTAATTATCAACAACCACATAATGAGGAAGATTTGATCACGTCAAGATCGAAGATTTGCCCATTAATGCTAATGATGTATCACATCAGTTGTCTCCTCAAGAACATAATACAAAAAACAATCATCCCCTCAAGAACCTAATTTAGAAAAAAAATCTACATGATCGTGTCACCAGAGATATCCCTAAGTCTACCTATGATTATGACTTCACCAAAATTTGTCAAACTCAAATATATCATTATAAGTTAATTGTCTATTGTATCTATTTCTAACAGTGTGTAGGAAGATTTAGATGACTCTAAGTGAAATGATGTCATGAATAGGGAGATAAGATTTTGAAAATGAATGAATTAAAAGTGGGAATTGGTTGATTGTTCAATTATGAAGAAACCAATAGGATTTTGTTGGGTGTATATTGTGGAATTTAATGTATATGGTACAATTGAAATATTCAAAGTTAGATTAGTGGAAAATGGATGCATGCAAGCATATGGAATAAATTATAGTGGAACATTTAATCATGTAGCCAAAGTTAGCATAGTTCGAGTATTGTTATCTCTAGTCGTAAATCTTGATTGGTCCTAACAAAAAACTTACATGAAAAATGTCTTCTTACACGTGGAATTGTCTAAAAAGTTTATATGGAGCTACCGAAAGAATGTGGAATCTTGGATACACATAACAAAAATGTATGCAAGTTAAAAAAATCATTGTATAAACTAAAGCGATTGTCAAAAGCATGGTTTGTAGATTCACCAAGTCAATGCTTGCTTTTGGATATCAACACAGCAACCAAGGTCATACTTTGTTTTTAAAGAAAAATAAATAAAATATTATAATTCTTATTATCTATGTTGATGACATGATACTTACGAGAGATGATTTAGATAGATATAAGGAATTGAAAATAATACTTGGCAAATGAATTTTAGAGGAAGGAACCTGGTCCTTTGAAGTACTTTCTTAGAAGTGAGGTTTCAATATCAAAATCAGGTATTTATCTTTTTCAACAAAAGTATGCATTCAATTTATTGAGAAAAAAAATTGGGATGACAACATGCAAACCAACAAATTATCCAATTGAAGGGGGATTGAAGTTGTTTATTTAAGAACATCAAACTCCAACTAACAAGGAGAAATATCATAGACTTGTATGAAGATTGATGTATCTCTCTCACACATCAGACCAAATTTAGCTTATGTTCTTAGTGTGATTAGTTAGTTCATGCATAATCCACCTAAGAAACATATGGATGTGGTGGTTTATATTGATGCAGATTAGGCAGGTGATATCAACCTATGGATACTTCATATTTGTAGGAGATAATCTTGTCACATGGAAAAGCAAGAAGCAGAAACTTGTAACTAGATTCAGTGCAGAAGTTGAATGTAGAGGAATAGTTCTTGGACTTTTTGCATGTTTGTGACTCAAACTTTTTCTCCGGGATTTAGGGTATGCACATATACATCATATTCAATTATATTGTAATAATAAAGTTACACATGACATTGCTTACAACCCGTTCAACATGATCGTATGAAGCAAGTTTGGGTTAATAGTTTTTTCATAAAGAAAAAGTTTGATAAAAATATTCTAGAATTGTCAAATATCAAGTGACAAATATTCTTACCAATTATTAGACAAATTGAAATATATCAAGATATTTGATTGACTAAATTACATGTTTGTATAAAATATTGTATGACCACAACTTTTTTAATTTAGTCATGATTTATAGACTTACTTATTACCATAATGTTTGAAAATTATAGAGTGAATTATTTTTCAATTCCACACTATTTAAAAGCCCTTTTATTTTTCATTTAATAAATAGTAAATTTATTCTTAATTTTAAATAAGAAAATTGCTTTTGAAATTTATTTTTAAAAATAGTAAATTTGCTTTTAAAATTAAAAAAGAACGATATTATATACTATCAATTAATTTAGCCTTATGGATCATTAATACAAAAGATACATTTAATGACGACTTATTATGACGGTTATATTTTACATGTCATAATTGTTGGGTTTAATAGTGCCAAAGTTCAAGAGGGGGGGTGAATTGACCTTTTAAAACTTCTTCGCAGAAATAGTGTTTAACCCAGTTTTACAGAAAATAAATCGATTTATGTTAAAATGAACAGATTTATTTCAGCATTGTTTTTGTTTGAAAAGCTTTTAATTCAGCAAGGTTAATCACAAGATTATGCAGTGAGAATTTCCAGCAGCACACACACAAATATCAGATTTGAAAAACAGTGAAACACAAATACAGCAAGCT
>Ga0123342_1000586_pt1 | contig 58086 bp, 27 predicted proteins | sample Turbeawhitnodule_FD_89960 | JGI IMG/M metagenome (GOLD analysis project Ga0123342, IMG submission 89960) | Root nodule microbial communities of legume samples collected from Mexico - Turtle bean Mexico white nodule | ecosystem: Host-associated > Plants > Roots > Nodule | place: Mexico: Nepantla... | reverse complement strand
TCCACGATTATGTTTAAAATCTTTGTTGTTGTTTTTTTTTTTGTTACTTGTTTATATTCTTTAGTAATATTCCTTTTTTCTTTCCAATTTACATATCAAATTAAAAGGCGGGGGAGGGGGAGGAGGAGAAAGAGTTCTTCCTAAATAATATAAACAAGTAACAAAAAAAAAAACAACAACAAAGATTTTAAACATAATCGTGGAATTATCCAAATGAATAGGAACAAAGAAAGACTCAATATGATTATAAAGCTAAGAACAAAATAACTTATATACTAAATCTAAATGAGTTTTTTTTACCTAAATGTAATAATGCAAAGGATAGGTGGGACACCTTGAGATCACACATGAAGGAGCTATTGATGTGAAGAGAGCAAGAAAATATGTTGTAAAACACATGAAAGACAAATTCTTTGATAGAATTAATATCTGGAAAATCTACCTCATATTCAGACTCATGTTATGCAAGTTCAGATGATGCGTCAATAATAACATAAAGGTTGATTATTTTTCAGCTACTTCCTTTTCATCTTCAGAGTCATCCAAATCCTCCCAAGTGGACAAGAGGACCTTTTCAAAATCTTTTCTAGAGAAGCACATATGTTTCTCTTAACTCTTGTTTGCTTTAGGCATCCTTATTGGAAAGTTTCATGGCTTCTAATACTCATAAATTACTTAGGTTTCTTCTCTTTTGAGTCTTTGACCTATGACGATTGTTCCTTTCTTCCTCTAAAGCCTCCATTTCATCTCCACATTTGATGAATTTCATGGGAGGTGAAGGAGATCTTGTCGTCTGCTTTAGAATCTTCTTCATTTAAAGGATCATCGATTGGTTCCTCCACTTTGAAGGCCTTGGAGCACTCTTCTTTCCTTGAGCTTTCAGTTCCAAGGATTTCTCCTTTTTAATAGCTTCATTTGGTTAGAGCTTCAACTTATTCACCTTTAAGTATGTCAAAAAGTTCTTTTAAAGACATGTTCTCCAATCCCTTAAACATTCTTAAAGTTGTTATTTGAGACCATCACTATATTGGCAAGCTAGACAAAATTGTTAGTATGATTATAAATCTTGTATAGAGAATGAAGATCATTCAGTATGATTAATTTGGTACACATTTAACATATTTTTTATGCTTTCATTCTTTTCTACATTGAACAACTTGTATGGTCGAAGTAACTAGACTAAAAAAAATTATTTGTACCACAATGGAACCTGATATGTCACAATAAAAGTGTCCATATTTTAATTGTAAAATAAAAGTTATGATCTCTTTGATAAAAAAAATACTTTATTCCTTAAATACATGATCATGGATTCTTTAAAGATGGCTGGAAATTTCTTCTATCAATTTATGATTACATATGTAAATCACTTATTAATTAAATAAATATTTCATAAATAGGATAAATTTTCTAATTTAAACAAATTTCTCTCAAATTCAAGTATGTAAACTCTTAAAAGGAACTAACTCCAACATGTCATTTCTAGTTTAGAAGAGTACACAAAGTCTTTTAGGCCATCTTCCAATCTCTCCTTGAGGTTAAACATTGAATACAAAATATCTCTCAAATTCATGTATGTAAAGTCTCTATCGACTATACAATAATAAGTGGTGTGATGTTTAGAAGAAAACTTTCATAATAAGAAAAATATAAATAAACATTCTTATGTATAGTGTTTTAATTTCATTTAATGAATGATTCGAAAGCATGAGTTCACTAGTAGTCTATCAAACTAACTTGATAAATGCATTGTGTTAGAAGCATCTGTTAAATGTGGTCATAAGAATTTTTTTGTAACTTTTAGACATCTCACATCAATGTGTTCTAAATTGAACTCTTGTACAATGTATCTAAGGAAGAGTGTGTCTTGCGTATTCTACTCTTTAACTAGATCATGTGTTTGTGAGTATATTTATCTTGTATCTCATAAGCTTTTATCCCATAAAAATATATGTTCATTGCTTTGAGGTAGATTCTTAAATTACATTTAAATCTTTATTGCGTCTTATATGTAAACTGTCCAAATTAAACCTGCGTTTCACATTTCTCTTTAATCATCGAAGTCTTCATCTTAGATTTGTATATATATAATGCTTTTTTTCAATAAATTATTAAATATACGAACATATTTATTTTTTATTATCATAAAAAACCCTAATATGTAAAATAGTTAATGATTACAAAATTTTAAAATTGAATATTTATATTATAATTTTATCTTGAATATAAAATAGTCAATTATTACAATTTTAAAGTTCAATATTTATATTATAATTTTATTTTTAAAAGACACTTTTAATAGATTAAGAATATTTTTATATATAGAGAGAGAGAGAGTATTGTGCCAGAGACGATTTTTTGAAAAAAATCTTAAGTCGGCAAAACCATTTCATGAATACCATTTTTTATTGCCAATATTGCTAGTTAGGATGTTTGAATTATTAAAATTAAAAGTTACATCAAATTATTTATTATAGAATATTGTTTTAACATTAACATCAATATCACTTTATTACAAAATACGATACAAGTGCTACCGGGAAAATTGTGTTCGTAACATGACTTGTCATCAAATCAAAAAATTTCTTTTCACACAACCTCACGTTAACGCGTGTTCCATATTTTCTTTCTGTCGACACTTAACCACGCGCACACAATCTTAACGCGTAAACACATTTTCTATGTACCTACATTTTCAGATAAAATCAACATGCTGTGTCTCTTAACCAAATAATAAATATTCAAATCTTAGTAATATTATTTTACACATGAAATAATATTAATATAAATTTTTTGATAATATTTACTAATAATTATTTTGTATATAATGAGTAGTAGAAAATGATTGATAGAAAAAAAAAAAGAATTTGTGAAGTAATTAACGAAAAGTGTGAAAGGTAAAAGTGATGAATTAGAAATTGACCTAACACGAAGAAGGGAACATGTCTGGCAAAGATGAAAAAAAAGAAGCAAAGTTGTTTGAGGTGAGTATGTTGAAGCATGATATGATGGATAAGCATATAGTTTGTCGATGAACACAAAGCATGAGTTGTGTCACACTATGAGCCAACTTTTAAAGAACGTAGGAAAGACCAATGAGACCCACCATTAGGGTAAGAAGATTGTTCTCCACGCAAATCCAACAATTCTTATAACCTATACACATCATCACCAATCCTTGACCAAAATTAACACTAGTCAATCACCCATTATCCATTTTAGTTGCTCCATCAAATTTTTAACTTCTTTGCCCAAATCAATTTATATGATAGAGATCTCACAACCATAGATATAATTACATTAATAATATATATATATATATATATAAACTTCATCTTATAAATTAATTAATTTTGTAAGGTTGAATTAAAGTTTAAAGTTTAAGGTTGAAATTTGGATAAATTTGGGAAATTATACATGTGTGAAGGTTTACTCGTTTTTTGAAACTTTTCTTTTTTAAATTGTGTAAGCTTTAGCGTCGACTTAGCCTACATAATTTTTTTAATTTGCATGATATTTAGCGTCAACCTAACTCATGCATAACTTTTTTGTTTGTTTGGGTTTTAGCATCGACCTAGCCCATATTTTTTCATAAATATTAAAATATTTTGCATCACCTTAATGTCGACTTGGTTCACATTACTTGTGTCTCTCCCAAGACCGATGGTAAATAAGCTAGCTTCCAGGGTTTTAGCGCTCGCCATTAGACTAGCACACGGTCATGCTTAAGCGATGGTTTTGTCACTTTTACATCCGCTTTTAGCCAACCCTAATATTTAATTTTATTGTAGTGTTATTTTAGGGAAAAAAATCATTAAATTAGCGTAAACAATAGTTAATATTTCATTATATTTGAGGACAAAATAAGATGTGTTATTTTTCTTATAAATAACTAGTTGAAACATAGGCGCAATTGCGCCTGTTTATTCGCATTTTTCTCTTTTACTCAACTTTTATGATTATAGAAATTTAACATACATATAAAAATAATTTTGGATGAGTTAAAATTAAAAATCAAAAAATGGAGTGCAAAGAGTGATTGAAAATGGAGGTTATTTTATTTTATATGTGAGATTTGATGTGAAAATATGTGAGAGTATGCTCTCTCTTTCTTTCAATGGTTGCCTTAAAATAAGGAACTAAGGGAAGAGTGGAGAAATCATATAAAAAATGTACAGTAATATTAATTTAAAAAATTAAAAAATAATTTTATTTTTAAGTTATTCATATGAAATGACAAAGGGTAGAATCAAACAAAATTTGTGTATACCAAAAAACGGTTATAATGGGAAATCCCTTTATATATAGTTATAGATAATAAAGGGAGTAATTTTAATATCAAAACAAAGATTTTAATATTTGTTAAGAATGGTGATCATGTTTAGTATAATAGGGCGAATATTTGTTCAGAAAGATGATCATATTTAAAATCCGATGGAGCGTGATTATTTTCAAAAGAAAAAAAAAAAAACTAAGACATTTAATCAAAATATATTGTACATATATATTGTAAGGAAAAAGTATAATCTACATATTTGAAACAAACATTCACTATAAAAAAATTATTAAATAAATTTTTTATTATTATTAATAAATAATTTTTAAATGTTAATTTAAATGATTGGTAGCTAAAACCTTAATAACTAATTAGATATCAATTTACAAACTATTTATAAATAATATAAACTAATTTAGATATCAATAATATTTTTAGTATATAAAATAGTATCTAATTTTATCATTAGTAACAAATTACTTTTAATTTCTAATATTGGTTTAGATTGAATAATTTTTTAGTAGTGAAATAAGTGATTTAATGAATACAAATTAGTTTATAATAATCTATAGATAGGGATAACCTATTCATTTAAGTTAATGTTATTTACTTAGACTTATATTTAGATGTTTTGAAAAGTTCGTACATATATTATTGTATTTATTTTTACATGTAAAATGATTTTTTAGTAATTTTTGGGATAAAAATGAGTTTTGTTTTCCCTCTACAAATCAGAATAAACCAAAATAATTCCCTATGATTTGAGAATAAATAAAAGTTGGAACTTGTTCATGTAATTTTTAGTGTTGGAATGATTTTCAAAATTACCTGATTTTAGGTGACATTCGTTTTCTATTAAATGGAATATTCTAGCATATTATATAGAACAGTGAAATTAATTATGTTCTTTGTAATGTTTGGTGCCATAGAAAACCATGAAATTGCGTACTAGATTAACACCATAAGTGTTGGGTACAAATTCAGAAACATGGCATCAGAAGAACAATGGTTCTCCTCTACCATCTCTTTTGTTGTAATCCTCTACAAAAATATTTTCAAGTTTTCATAAATATGCATTCAATGTTTTAGGTTTATGAGTGGAAAAAAATAAAAGAAAAAGAATAAAGGGGTTAATGAAGAAAAAAAATGAAAACAAATGAGGTGGGTATGATGGAAAAAGAGAGTGATATATGTTAAGTATTTTTTTTTTTAATTTCAATAAGCAGATAAAAGGATTTATTTTACCAATTAAATTGTTGTTCGTGATTTCATGCTTTGATAAAAACATACCTAAATTGGTGAATACAATGTAAGGAGTTTACAACCATTCATATATAATATTTATTTAATTGAGCTACATTCCTTTAACAAATTGATGATTTTAAATTTCCAATAAGCTATAAAAGGATAAATTTAAAAATGCTAAAGGTCAAGAGAAATACAATTAAGAAAAGTGTAATTTATAGTTAATGAAGGTAAAATTTATAATTTAGTCCTTATACTAGACAAATTTTACTTTTTAGATCTACATTTAAAAGTTATCTCTTTTTCTTTTAGTTTTTATTTTAGATTATAATGGATTGGGATAAAAAAAACTAATAATTATTTTGTATGTAATGAAATTCAATCTATTATGATTCATTTAATAAAATGTAATTCAGTGCATTCATTAAGAAGTTTTTACTAGATGGATATTCTATAGATCAATTAAATTATTTATCTAAAATTAAAAATAAATTTATTGAATTATATTTTAAATATTTTTTTTATAAAAATAAAAATATACTTTTAAAAAGGTAAATTTAATAATAATAATATAAAATAATATTTGTAAATAATAATATCGAGAGTCACCACTATTACTGATTGGCGGCTTATGACTAGGATTTCCTTATGATTTGATTTTCTTTAGTGAGATGGAGCAAATTCTTTTGGAGTTTACAAATTTCTTGGGGTGTTTCCCGGACAAGGCTATTTTTCACAAATCAAATCATCTTATGTGACTCAGGTATAAAAGAAGACTTTTGCACAACAAAATATATATGCGTAAGTATCGAAAAAAATAAATAAATAAAAAAGACAACAAAACTTAATTGTTTCTCTCACTCATATCTCATCCTGCATTTCCACCAAGTTTATAAGACATCAAAGCATTGACTAAGCATACTCATATATAAGTAAGTTTGGATTACATTACACAAGTCCACTCCCAACTTATAAGTAGAAACTAACCTATCTAGCTATGAAAGTACAAATGAAGTTTATTGCAATAGACCATATTGCATAGCACGAACATAACTCAAAAAGCCACACTTTTCTATAGTATTTATCATGTTCATAATTATTATTGTGATAATAACACTAAAAAAAATCATTAAATACCAACTAATTTAGAGAAAAAATAATTAATTATTAATAATAGAAATTATTTTAGATACCAATAATTTTAGAGGGAAAGAAAAGAAGAATGGTTCGGTGTGCTTAGGCAATGCACTTAGCGCAAAGGTTGAACTGATAGATTTATGAATGAGGAGTAATGCACAATAACTCAATTTGCACTATTGTTTGCTACAATTTGGATCAGTCTTTTGATTGTTTTTTATTTTGTTTCGTCGTAAGGATTTAGGCTTCATACAGTTAGTGCATATGATAATATATATTGAGTAGTTTACTTTTCTGTTTCTTGTGCTTATTTTGTTGAAAGACTTAGACGGAAAAGCCTAAAGTTCAACCGGTGAAACGTGTTTCTACAGGAACGTTGCCTGAATTTTGTGTAAGGGTTGAAACATTCCTAAAACGTTCCATTTTATTTATTTAATTCTTTGCTTATAGAACAACGGTAACATAAAATGATAGTACTAAATGGTGGTGATAGTGACACGGACAATAATAAAAGTATTCATCATTGTTGTAATAATACAATAATGGTGATAATGACCATGGAAAAAAATATTTAGTAAAATAATGATGACTATTATAACAAAATTGACAAGATAATAAATGATAATAACAATATTAGTAACAATAATGTAATTTCAATAATAGAAATGATGATTATTATTATAACAAACACAGTAGTGATGGTAATACTAGTGATGAGAATGTGATGAAGATTCTCATAACGAAGGTCTAATAAAAATGATAAAAATATATGTGAGAATAACAAAAGATGATGATAATAATAAATGTTGTAATTTATATGAGGCGACCAAAGAGGAGGAGGAAAGTTTAGAGTCTTATAATGTTATCTTTTGTATTACAAAGTGGACTTTAAGCCTAACTCAACCTCATAAAACCGGCTTATAGGGTTGAGGTTTGCACCCACTTAAATACAATAAAATGTCTTCATCTCTAGTCGATGTGGGATCTCCAACACACCTCCCTCAACGCCGAGAGTGACAGCTCGTGCATGGGATAACATATTATGGGTGGTCCGATAACGACCCTATAGCGGATGGCCTGATAAGCCCAACAAACACTCGCTAGGATAGGCTCGAAATGACTCTAATACCATATTACAAAGTGGACTTTAAGTCTAACTCAACCCCATAAAACCGGCTCATAGGGTTGAGGTTTGCACCCACTTAAATACAATGAATGTCGTCATCTTTAGTCGACGTGAGATCTCCAACATTCTGCTCTTAAAGAATAAAAAAGATACTCTATACTAGCAAAATAATACTACAATGGCTACCCTTTCCCTTAATCTTTATAACTTAAGATAATAGAGAGTACATTATATTAAAAATAATACGTATAATGACAAAAAGGGTTAAATTAATATTAATAACAAGTGAAATAGATAATTTATCAGCAGTAATTAAAGTTAAAATAAAACTTTTACAAGTAAAACAAGAAGCACGATAATAATTTATGGAACCCAAAAGTGATTAAAAGTTGATGTTAGAAGATGATGATAAGCCTTCACCTCAAAGACTTGTTTCACCAAGTCATTATTGTGAAGAAACATGTATTGTTGTGAGGGTCGTAGACAAAGACTACATATTGCAACTACTTAAGTCACATTCAACCATGTTCTTCATTTTACTTACACAAAGATTAAGACATTGTATTCAGACATATATATGGATTCAACTAGAATGTGTTTCTTCAAATCTGATTCACACTTTTTAAATCATTATATTTGACTCCAATGTAACATAGCTTTATCTGTATCCATCCATCCATAAAATCACAATTTTATTATTTAAAAAAAGATAAGAATATTTAAAGGATATTCCAATTCTATTATAAAATAGTTACTTTCAATACAAAAAATCACCTTCATAAACTTACAATATTCAACTCAGTCCATAAATAAACTTTATCAAAATATATAGAGTGCATAAATCCAAAACAATTACCCTAAGATAAAAGCCTATATAAAATAACATTATATTTATCAATTGGTATTTTCATATATTTTTCTGCACCTCTATACCTTGCAATACCTTTCAAAAACTATTTTTTGTATTATTTGATCAAATTGAAATCCCTATTATTATTTATGCTGCTGTGTTCCTTATTGGAATATTATACTGTATAGTTCTACAAATATTATACTGTATATCAAAGTCACAATAAATTATTGTAATATTAAAAAAGTAGTAATCATTTTTTTTAAAATAATGACTCATTACATGTATTGTTATTGTTAGAGTGATATTAAACTGCCCTAATTTTATTCTTAAGATTCCAATATTTATATATTACATTAAATATTTTATTGATTCAATTTAACTCAGTTAAATTATTACAGATATCAACATAAAAAAATTACCAAATTTTAATAATATTTCAAATTCAAAACTATTTTATTCTAAAACAATTTCCTACCTACCAATTCATTTAACAGTTTCCTAATTGGTTTCACAGATGTGGCGGCAGAAAATTGATTTGACTTACGCAGACAAATTTCATCATGTCATGAAAGTTACAAAATTTGGCGTGCATTTAAATTAATTGTGGAAATAGATTCAATAGTTAATTATAAATATAAAGTATTGATCTGATTAAGCTTTATTATGTCAAATAAAAATTAATTTTAGAATACATTATTGTATTTTAGATTATATAAGAGAATCGTTCTTGACATAAAATTACAAAAATGGATACGAAATTATCTATTATAATGTGTTTCATATTTAAATTAATTAATGGTTAAGATTAAAGTTATAAACAAAAGTCAGCTAATATGCGAACTTTTAATTATAAATTTGATTTGTTTATCACGCAAGGTTATTTTTTTATGAAAACTATTGTTTTGGTGGCCTTTAGCCACATCACAATAAACTCTTTTTATATATGAATTAGAATAACTCTAAAATGTTCTAAATCATTTTATTTTTTTACTCTTTACCGATAAAAATAAAATAATTTTTAACTATAATTCAAAATATCAATTACAATAAATAATAACATGATATATTTTTTTTCTATCAAATCTTAGTTATAATATCAATTCAAAAGTATGTTTGTGGGGGAGGTGAAGAACAAAGTTGGTTTAATAATAACATAGTCTAGTGTAGGGACAAAGGAAACAAAATTGACTTCTGGGGTGATAGGTGGTTAGGAGATAATTCTTAAAAGAGACATTTCAAGGTTATATAATATTGCAACTTTAAAATATGAAAAGAAATCCAGTTAATGGGTAGGAGATCAGTGGTAGTGGAGGTTGCATTGGAGAAGGGGGAGATTTAAGTGGGAGAAAGGTACGAAGACACAACTTACGATCGAGATAAATAGGTTAACCTTACTAAAAAAATAAGAAAGATAGGTGGTTATGGAGGGATGATCATTCACAATCATACACTATAAAATTTGCACACACAAAACTATGCGTACAATGCAACTAGGTTGATTTATGTTTTGATGAGTTTTGGAAAACTAAAGTTTTACCTTCGACCCAATTTTTTTCTTGGTGGGTAATAATAGGAAGAGTAACCACTTGTGATAATTTGCAAAAAAAAGGGTAGAGGTTGGAAAATGGTCTATGTGTTTTGTGTGGAACAAAGGAAGAAAATATTAACCACTTATTTTTTGCCTGTAGTGTGACTGTTAGGGTGTGGTAGATGTGTGATTTATGGTTAGGAAGATCCTCTGCCAATCATAACAAAGCTCGTATAAACTTTAATCAATTTGACCTCTTTGAGTTGACCAGTAATGGTAACAAAGTCTAGAAATGTATGTGGATTACTATTGTTTGGGGGATTTGGACACATAGAAACAAGGTTGTTTTCAAGAGTGTAGTGGTTGATGTGTAGGAAGTATTTATGTTGACATATGTTAAAATATGGGCTTGGATTCACAATAAGTATTTTGAATCTTTTTTTTTTTCCTATTCTGACTGGTGTATCCATCCAATTGGATGTTTGTAGTCATTAAAATGAAACCAATACATAGAAGGGAATGAAATGCAAGCATGTTATGCAATTTTACATGGATTGCTTACTAGTATTAACTATCATACTGTAGTGGTATACTTTGCTCCTTGACTTTATGCAAGATAACAAGTTTCTCTGGAGAGTATAGAGTCCTTTCTTTTGCTCCATATTGCGGTTGTGTTTTGGTGGCACAACTTTGGTCTTTAATATGCCTTAACGATTAAAATTATAAAAATTTAAAAAAAAATGTTGAAAAGTGTCTGTAAAATAGAGATATGTCTTGACTTTGATATTAAATGAATTTCAAAAATATGTTTTGATAAATTGAATTTCATTTATAGGTATGGTTTACTTCAACAAATATAATTTGCACAAACTTAAAAAGTATTTGAAAATATATTTATAGTGAAACTTTGGAATAGAAGGTTTAGGTAATTATGAAAATTAAAAGATTATGTTTCAATACCCATGATGATTATTATTGATTTTAATATTCAAATATTTCAAGAAGAACATACAACACTTAAATATGTGTCAGAAGATGACAAAAAGATGAAGTACAGAACGATATTTGTGCAGTCCCAAAGAGTTGCCTTGTACAAGCTTCAATGTTCAATTATCTCTAAATATGGAAAGAGTTCAAACCTTGTGATATTATTTGGTTAAGACGCACAAAGTTCAATGTTTTGTGGATCTTTGTTCTTTCAAAGTTATTTTGTTTTGTTTTGCATTTTTTTTAAGTTTTTTGAACTTCTTTGATGTGCTTGCTTGATTATTTATTACATAAACATATGAACATAATACATTGTTTCTCGTTGATGTGCATAACTTATAGTTTTTGTCATCATCAAAAAGCAAAGATTGTTGAAACACTAGATGGTGGTCTAGTCACCTCTAGACGGTCTAAGGCCCCACTAGACGATTTTATGTATGTAAGTAGTTTATGAGATTTTGATGATAACACACATTATAAGATATGAAGTGACTACTAACGAAGTATTTCCATGTGCAAAAGTATTACTATGTTGGTGTTCAACATATTAAACGGTCTTATTATCTTTAACGTGTTAGACGATCTATCGTGCTAAACTGATGAGGAGCTACTAATTTCAAACTACTGTGGTTTCCATGACTTTAACGATTATTAAGTTATAACGAACTACATATTAATCTTATTAAATGATTTTGAAATCAAATATTTACTTCAAAATTTAAAATATATAAGTTTGAAAAGAATTTGAATATGAATGTTCAAAAAAATATCTGATAAATAAATTTTTCAATTATATGATTATGATTAATGTGCTTTTATTATAATATATTTTGAATATGTTTAATATATTTCAATAAACAAAATAAAGCTCAAGGTGTAGAAAATCAATAAGATCATAAGTTTCTTTTTCAAGTGTCTACTACAATAAAGATGAAGATATGATTTTACAAAGAGATGTTGAAACTTGAGGATCAACGATCACCTTTAGAAGCCTATATAAATAGAATAAAGAAAAATGTTGAGGACATAATAGAAATACAAGCCACATACAATATTTGTTAATAAAAGATTCATTGTTCCTATCTGATAAGTAAAGCATCTAGTATATCGGGTAGTGAGAAAAAGTTTAATTCTTCACTCTGTGAAGCCTTATCTTTATGAGCTTTAATGTGCTCTCTCTAGGAGTATTTCTTTTGTTATCTTGAGTGGTCTTTATCTCAAGGGGAGATTGAGACGGATAAAACCAATAGTGGTTGGTGTACTCGTTTGTAACTTAGAGGGTTGGCGCACTTGTGTTAACCTAGACAGGTTAGTGTACTTGTGGTAAATAATTATTTTGTTTAGTGGAACCTCTTAAGTTGTATGCTTAAGGGAGAACTAGACGTAGTTTTGGGAGTGAACCAATATAAATATTTATTGTACTATTTGTTGTATTTGAGGTAGACAGTCTACTCTAGTTTGTTGAAAAAAACCTACAAGCTTTATTCACACCTTCCCCCTCCCTTTTTTTAGAGTCCGTTGTTCCAATAGTTTAGACAATGTTAAATGAAGCACTAGAAGTTACACAAGCTTTAAAAAACCATTACTAGGAATCATTAAGTAGAAATCAATTTTAGAAACAAAAAATAATTAGTTGTTATATTGACTAAATTATATATTATTTTAGAGACTAAAAAAATTATTGGTATCTAAGTTAATTTCTATTATTGATAAAATATTTTTAAATTGACATCTAATTAGCTACAAAGGTTTTAGCTACCAGCTTCATAATCTAAAACATTGGTAGTTAAAACATTGGTAGCTAATTAGATACCAATTTAGAAAACTAATTATCAATAATAGAAACTAATTCAGATATCAATAATTTGTTTAGTCTCTTAAGTAGTATCTAATTTAGTCAATATAGTGACTAATTATTTTTTATATTTAAAGTTGATTTCTATTTAATGATTTTCTTATAACGTAAAAATATTGTATTTTAGTTTTATAAATCCGATATTACATATCTATATATATAGTTAGAACAATATTGTCTCTTCACCTTTTTATAAAAAAACAAAAATACATTGTCATTTCATGAAAATTTTAGATTGAGTATTACATTAATTATTTGAAAAAAAAAATTATTCAACTTCTATAATATAGAATATTCTTACATAAATAAACATCTAATAAGACTAAACAAATTCCTGATTTCTATGAGCAAAGACATAGATCAATTAGTGCGAGGATTTCTACCATAAATAATGATCTTTTGTTTAACTACTAAGTAGATAATTATGTTAAATATTTAGAATGAGAATGTTGTTGAACATAGTGATCCACCATGAGTAAGATTGTTTATAGTAAAAAATATATGTACTTTCTATTGAAAAATTATGTAAAAGAAATAAAAAATACATATATAAGATTTTCATAATCATTTATAGGAGAAAAAATAAAAGCAAATAGAAATTATTTCATAAACTAAAATTAGTTTATTCATAAACTAAAAAACACCTATATGAAAGTATTTCTACAAGTTAAGTTATGTGTGAAATTATTTTTTAACTCAAGAAGGAATTTATTTAATTTTTTCTTCTCATTTTTTTCACAAAAATATTTATAGAGAAATTATTCAAACAAAATCAGTCAATTTTAAAAGTTCTTAGTAATGACATCACTTCTTAAAAAAAGTCACATACATTTATTTTATACATAAACCATTTTTCTCTTGTTGAATTTTATTGGATAAGGCACTTGAAGCAAAAATTTGAATTCAAATTTTGTAGATGGAAAGAAGTGATTGAGAGTAGAAATTAATAATCATTGAACCATGTGATACTCCAATTCAATGCCATGATATCAAAATATTATATACACATATATATATATATATAATATTATATATACTATTATATATATAATATTATATATTATATTATATTATATATATAATAGTATATATTATATTATATATATATATACACACACAATGTTATCTTTCCTTGTCACTCTCACATGAAGGAAATGCAATTTCTTATGGAAATTTGGTATAGCTCGAGCACATTAAGTCAATAATGAGTGTTGACATGTTTATTATTATTTTTTTATCAAACAAATACTGCATTTACTATTATATATGTTTCTGATGTACCAATATAATATTTATTTATTTCAAAATCTTAAAAGCATCCCTCGAAATAGTTGGTACCATTTAGAGATCATATTTATGCACATGTTAAGAGAACATATATGAATTATGAATGCACATGTTGAGAGAGATCACAACATTTTTTCTTTCTTTTTTTTATATAATTTAACATTATACAACAGATATAAATAAAGGAAGAAAAGATAATGTAAAGTACACATTTTATATCGTTCAAAGTTTTTATCTTGGTTGTAATTTTATGTCAATGTTAACTTATCTATTTCGTATTTTCTTAAAAAAAATTTAATACTTAAAGATCATTTTCATGGCAAAAGTTATTATATATTATATATTAAAGTCACATCGTTCTTAATTTTTTACTTTTATTTTATTACAAGAGGCTTTATAGTACTTACATTTTAATAATTTTTTTATTTAATCATTGATAGATATATATGTTTTTAAGATAAATTGATAGAAAAAGATGTTCTTAAGACAATTTTTTTATAATCCAGTGTGTTAATTAAATTCATAATCTTATATTTTATATCATGTCATCACACTTTAATACTAATTATAATATAAGATTTTATGACACTCACCATTTGCAATGGAAATGGTCTATCTAGAAGTCTATTGATGATAAGACTATATGATATTTTTTAAAATATATTATTTATAAATATTAAATGGGTGAGGTTGTATGAAACTTTATGATGCTCAAACAGTCATATTAAAATTTTGTCTCTTCATAGGCATATAGATAGAATCCAATTAAACTATGTGAATGACATACGTTGAATAGCAGCGTAAAGTTTTTACACAATCTTCTTACGTAAGATCACATGAGAAGATTTAGTCTACAAAATAATTAAAAAAACATAAGGTGTGTTTTTACCATTTTCGTTAAGTTTTTAAGGAGAGTGAATAACACAAATATACTTTAACTAAAAAACTTAGAAAAATTTAGGTTAGTAATATCAAAATTCATCAACCCCATTTATTAAAAATTCTTAATTAGTAATAATTTTTGTAATTCCTAGCGAGTATTTGTTGGACTTATCGTGTCACCCGCTATCGGATCACCCATAATATATAGTCTCACACACGAGTTGACAGTCTTGGCGTGAGGGGTGTGTTGGAGATCTCACATCGACTAGATATTAGAGCATTTTATTGTATATAAGTGGGTGCAAACCTCAACCTCATGAGCCAGTTTTATAGGGTTGAGTTAGGCTTAAAGTTCACTTTGTAATATTTTAAGGTTAAATATATTTTTTCGTCCATAGACTATAGTGCGAAATTGATTTTCGTCATTAGTCCAAATTTTATACTTTCTGGGTACTTATATTAAGGAAACTACATTGGAATGAGTTTACTGTTGATTTTTTTTTACGTAACAAACAAATTTTCAACACTCTTTTAATATTATATAACATTCATATTCATATCAACATGAGTCAACATTAAATATTTTAACATTTGTTTGTCACGTAAAAGAATTTGACAATTACTCATCCTAATAGTTTTCTTTCCATACAAATACTAGAAAGTCTAAAGTTTGTATTAGGAAAAAAATCAATTTCGTGTGAAACTACATTAATTAAAAACATACTTAACCCTAATTTTTATTATTTAGAAAATTTGAATGTGAAATGAAGCATGAGAGGGTTAGGGTTAGTGGAAAGTATTTAAGTATAAAATGTAGATTTTGGTGAGAGTAATATAAGAATGAATTAAATTTGATTTGGGTGAGTTTTGGGTGCAACGATGAGTTGATATAAAATAGTAAAAAAGAAGGGAAATGGCATGCAGAGTCACATGTGAGTGAGAAGCAGAACACAAGAAAATGCAGCAGGTGCATGTGGATTGTGTTTGTTGTGTGTTATGTTATTATAAGAAAAACAAACAAAAGAACATAGAGGTGTGCAGGTCCAATGAAGACAAAAATGGTCCTTGGGATTCACCAACTTGCTTCCATTTTTTACTACATTTCTTTATGTTTATGCCTTTTACCCTTAACTTCCTTTCTTGGACCATTTCATTTCATAACTTCCAATTTTCCAACTGAAACTATGCTGCATGTGAGTGACATCAAACCTATCTTAACAAGGACACATTTCATTTCACTTCATTCAAATAAATACTCATCTGCTTCTTGCACTATTCATCTATTCCAAACTATGTTAATATATTCTATTTAGTTCATTTTGATTTTTGATTTTTAATTATTTGTAACTTTCTTTACTTTTCAGTTTTATTATTCCTACTTTTTTCTGCTTTAAACATGAATGATATTATCTAGAAAAAATAGAAAATTGGAAATTTGTTTCTATAAATTAATGTTTCTCACTCTAGTATTTCTTCAACTAATACAAAGAAAATGTTTTGTTATATATAAGTTTCTTTTCTTTAATATGTAAAAAGATTTTACTTTTTTATTTTATTTTAATGACTTTCAAAATCAAATTGTTGATATAGTATTTAGCTTGGTAAGCCTTAAGTTAGAGTTTAGTGGAATTAACACAATCGATCAGAAAGAAAGATTTCACACAAAAATGATAATTTAAAATTTCAACAATTTTATGGATAAAGTTTGTTAGATATTTTGTGCCAATAATATTTTTTTTTCTCACCAAGTGAAAGAAAAAGAAAAATCTAATTCAGAAGACTCTCTAACGAATGCATATGCATATAACTTTATTTTTGCAAACAGAAAGTCTTGTGACCTTCAATTCACTATATAATTTTTTTTATTGTTTCAAGGTTTATTGTCCAGAGTAAAAAGATATTTAAAAAAAATTAAAAAAGAAAGTTAATATTATATACTATAGTTTCATCTTATATCTACTTAAATGAAAATTTTTAATAAATACTCTCACGTAAATATTTTATACATTTTTTTCAACAAAGAGTAAACAAATTAAATTAAAAAAAAAAAACACTTTAGGAGTGTTTCAACCCTTATACAAATATCTACAACCTCTCCATCATGTTTTTAAATTTATAAACATTACAAACTATAACAAAAAAACATAATATTTTATACATGAGACTAAATATTTTTGTAAGTGATTTCGAACTTAAATAGGTTGAAATAACATCGTTAGGGTTAATTACTGTATTTGAAGTATTGTTCGTTTTGAAACTTAAAATTCCGTTACAATTTTATTTTTAAAAGACGTCTCAAGAAGTTGAGAAGGAAAGAAAATGTGTGTAAAATGTCACTAACCTCGATCATACTCTGTTATTAGACGTACTGAAACACTAACCATAAAAAATAAAAAATATGAAATGAGTTAATGTAAAAGTTAGTAAATAATTGTATATAGCTTTGGGTTGAAGAAAAGATATGTGTGAGAGATTGTAAGTAAGATATGGATTTGTTAATAAGGAGAAGGGAAAGTGATAAAGATTTGTTTAACTTAATGTATGAAAGATAAAGAAAGGGGGGGTGATAGATGTAACCTAAGTTGGGGATAATGTAAAATAAGCAAAGGAGATGAAGGTAATATAAGGAAAGTAGGGTCTACAATGTAACCAACCACAGGGGATGATGGTCTTTCGTTTTCAAGGTTGGCATTAACATCAAATACCCTCATGCTCCTCTGCCCCAACTTCTTTCTCTTTCTATACCCTATCATTTAGAAACTAGTATCTTTCACACCCTAACACAACATCTCTCATACTTAAAAAATAATTAATTATTATATTAAATAAATTAAATACTATTTTATACACTAACAAAATTATTAATAATAATTTATAAACTGGTTTTTAAATTGATATTTAATTAATCATCAAGATTTTAACTACCAACTACTTTGGATTCTATAATGGATTTTAGCTATCAACTACTCTACTCTAGGGTAGTTAAAACCTTGGTAACTAACTAGATACCAATTTAGAAACCACCCTAGAACCTTGGTAACTAACTAGATACCAATTTAGAAACTAGTTTGTAATTTTTTTTTTAATAATAAAAGCTATTTTATAAATTAATATTTTTTAGTCTATACCATAATTTGATAGCTAACTAGTTAGATATCAATTTAAAAACTAATTTAAATTTTTTTACTAATAATAGAAACTACTTTATATACCAATAATTTTGTAATGAATAAAATAATATTTAATCTAATTAATGTAATTACTAATTATTGTTTGTATATATAAAGTGAGTTTTTATTTTACAATCATCTAATAAAAATGAAAAAATATATATTTGAATCTTTGATCGATTTGAAGGGAATGAAGAACTCTCCCCTCTAAAAGCTACCAACAATTAACCAAGAAAAATCACTCTTACCATGGTGAATTTTTTTTGTGATAGACATAGCTAAGAACAAAAAAAAATATGAATAAAAAAAGGTTGTGAGGGTTGATTATTTAGGGTGGCAAGTGTTGGTCTATGATAGGTCCATGGTTGAAAACTGTGATTTTGTCTGGTGTGAATGAATGAATGAGCATGGAATGGAGGAACAACACCTTTTTATCTTTGATTCTACGGTTTGAGATTGGTTTTGTGGAAGAAACCAATGAAAAGTTTCTCCGTGAAAAGAGGTGGAAGAAGAATCTGATTATGCAAATCCCAACGTTGTTTCAAAAACTTTATTCACAATTTAACGGTGCTCTTTGCATTCTCCCATTACTCAAACTTTCCTTAGAATATACCCTTTTATCAATGGAATAATCATGCAAACTATTTTTTCTTTTCAATGCTTTCAATTTTATTCATAATTCATTTCAACCAAACCATGATAATAATTATAGTAAAAATTAATAAATTACTTTTTAAATTCCATATATGGAATGGAACATGCCAAATGATACTTTGTTTTGTTCATGAGCACAATCACACACACGTGGCACTAAGATTTATTCTCTTTTTGCCATGCGAATGGTCAAAAATGCAATGCGGAATGTAAGAAGGATCAACATCGAGAATGAATAAATGAGTGTGAAAATGATTTTCATTCTTCAGAAAATCACCACTCATGCTCCCTCACTGTGCCATTAAGGATTCTAAAAACCATAAATTAATCATTCAAATAGTTTTTTTGAGTGTGTTTCAGAGAAACATCGTATCTCACATTATTTTTAGAAATTTTGTCTTCATCATTTTTCATTAAATCTCCTTTTGAATTCAGAAATTGTACTTGAATTGAGGTACATTAATTATTTAGGTAAAATTACCCATTTAAGAAATTAGTTTCATTTTTCATTTCACTCCTTACATATACTACTTTAATTTTTATTTTATTTTTCATTAAAAGAAGTTAAAATGGTATTTGCAAGAAGTAAAATATATGGGTCAAAACATAAAGTTATAAAGAATAAATGAATAATTAATACATCAAATTCTTTAACTGTTATAAATTAGTTAAAATATCCTATACATGATACTAATCATGGTATAGTAAGATATAAAACTCTTTAGTTCATTACTTAAGAATATATAAATAATTAAAACAATTTTATAACTTAATTTTCAATAATTTTTTATAAATTTGTTAGTGGGATATTTTAAATATATGTACCCTTTTTTGTATTAACTTGTGTCTTCAAATATGTATGATAATTAAAATACAATTATAACTTAATAACAAATATTTTAAAAATATATGTAACTAAAACAATTCTTTTAAAGACAATCATTTAGAATTTTCCCAACTTTAATGAATTAGATTTTAATTTTTCATCTCTATTTAACTGAATAAACGGAAATAGTCAAAACCCATTACTAAGCTGTCTAATTGCCACCTCCATGTTTAAAAAATATATATATTACTGCACTAATGGGAGTTAGGTTAGGGATAAAGAATAGGAGTTAGGTTAAAAGAAAGTAATTAATTCTGAAAAGGGTATTTAGTATTTTTGTAAAATACTCAAAAGTTAAAAAATTTCTGAATAATATGGGTATTTTAATTTTAATTATAATTAACAATTTGTATCTCTTTTGGTGAAGTGCAGTGACCAAGTCCAAGAAATAATAGGTACGGTCTCCCTGACACAAATTTTTCTCCGAATCATCGCAACTAACTACCACCCTGTTCCTAATTCATGGTTGATTATTGATTGCGTCAAAAACAAAATGAAAGATCCCTCATTTTTTATATATTTTATTTTATTTACCTAATCCATTTACCAACCAATAAAGGAGGAGTAAATTTTCAATTTTTATATTTATATTTTTGTTTTTGTTTTTTTCCTTCGGGGCATGGATTTTGCTTCTTTTTAAAGTTGGAAGGTGAAGCCATCTTCCATGTTCACCCGCCGCCTGTAACAAGAGCAGCAAGAACAGGAGACATAGAGAGAGAGAAAGATAGAGGGAGAGAGAGAGTGAGAGAGAGAGAGAAGAGGGTACATTTTGATGCTTGTTAACCGTAGAGGCAGCCCAAAAAGCATCTTCTTCATCTTGATCAAAGTGCACACCTTATACCCTTTGTTTTTCCTCCCATTTTGTGTCACACACATAATTAGACACATAACTATCCTAACAACACAATCCCTCCAACTATTGTCCCATTTGTGGGTTGATTGAGCCGTTTTTAGAGGCAGCAAGAGGGTGTTTCCCTCTCTTTGTTGGGGGGCTATAAAGAGAAAGGCTTTGGGGCCAAAAGGGGGTTGGTTCCCAGAAAAGCAGTGAAAGGAAGAACCTTGTAAACCCCGTCATTGTGAACAAGGTTCCTCATTATTCTCTCCCTTGTGGGGTTCTTCAAAGTTCCCACCTTTTTCTATTTTTTCCCATTTTCCTTTGCTTATGATATCTATGTATCTAGTAGTAATGTCATATTGCCTATCTAGCTATCTTATCCGAACCACCCCACTTACTAGAAACCGCCACCCTTGCATTGTTTCTTTCTTGTACTGTTGTTGTCATCATTCTTAGTTTTATCAGAGGGCTAAAAGGGGTTAGTGGTTCTCAGTATAAGTAGTGGTGGTTGTACTTGAGTAGTGATATTATTGGAACTACAGTTGTATGTGTCTGTGTTTATGGTCCTAGGTTGTGTTTTGGTGGTTGTTGTCTTCTCATAGTGCTCATTTTCAGGGGTTTGTTCTGGCTTTGTGCATTGGACAAGCAGCAGAGAACTAGTTTCACTGACCAACTTAAAGGGTGGGAAAAATGAAGTATGTGTTGGTGACTGGTGGTGTTGTGAGTGGACTTGGGAAAGGAGTCACTGCCAGCAGTATTGGCCTGATCCTCAAAGCATGTGGTCTTAGAGTTACCTCTATCAAGATTGGTATTTTTCTTGTTCTTATTCTCCTTTGGATTGAAGGCTCTCTACCCTTCTTCCTAATTCAGGAAGAGAATGCAGTTTGTGTTTTTTGCTATCAATAGATTTGATTGGCTTGCTGAATGGCCAACTTGTCTGGTTCCTTGGACTACTTGAGGTTCTATTTGAATGAAAACGGTTTTGTTGAAGAAAAAGGGGTTTATGGTTTTTGGTTTACAAAGTGACTGGTTTGACGTTTTTCTTCTCTTGTTTTGGAGGACAAGTGATTCTCCTGCATTGTGTTTCTTTCTCCTCAGTGTTTTCTTTTGTATTTGTAAATAAAGTAAATTCAATTTTGTGCAGTGTTTCTCTTCCCTCCTGTAAATAATTAAAATCATGTTATCATGTTATATAAGGTAATGAACATTTTTTTTAATTTTGTTTTGATTTTTCCATCATTTGCAGATCCCTACTTGAACACTGATGCGGGAACAATGTCTCCTTTCGAGCATGGGGAGGTTTTTGTCTTAGATGACGGTGGAGAGGTAAATAAATGAAAAGTTTCTATCACGAGATGACACTCATTAGATTTTTTTTTCCCTTCGAAATTCATTCGAAGGTTGAGATTGTATGTTACTCTTTAGCTTGTCACATGGCACAAGCTATTGTTTGAATCTACTCATCCTGTTTTCCCCTGCTATTTTCTTTTTCTCATTTTACTTCATAAGTGCAGCTACAACTTTCTGAGTCGTAGTTCGTACTAAAAAGAGGCTAGCTGGAATTTGTTTTCCTCTGAAGTTTTAGATTGCCATTTTTATTCTTTCCTTTTTTGTTTGTGGAAGGTTGACCTTGATCTTGGAAACTATGAGCGATTTTTAGACATCAAATTAACTCGAGACAATAATATCACTACTGGGAAAATTTATCAGGTGAGTTCAGTGCCTTTAAATGGTTTCTTCTTCACTTTTTAACAGATGTGCCTGATGTTTCTTATTGTTTTGTTTTGGATGTTTATAGTCTGTTATTGAGAAGGAGAGAAGAGGAGATTATCTTGGAAAGACAGTACAGGTATGTTTAATATCTGATGCTTCCTCTTTGAAGCTATTTGTAATTGTTGTTCGTGCCTTGGTTTTTCATTTTTCATTTTTTGCTTTATTTTTAGGTAGTTCCACACATAACAGATGCTATCCAAGAATGGATAGAACGTGTGGCAAAGATACCAGTTGACGGCAAAGAAGGGCCAGCTGATGTTTGTGTCATTGAATTGGGTGGAACTATAGGTAAATAATAGTCAGAGAAAACTTTTAATCAATATCAAGATAGAACTTTTTCAATATTATATTTCTATATCCATTTCAATTTTTTCCATATTTAATTCTAAAGATCATGGGTTAGGTAGAAGTTGACAACTAAAAATTGAAAATGACTTTTAGCAAACGGTGAGAGAAAATAATATTCATATTATCCGTACTGTGAAAACACTAGAACTATATTCTAAAACAACCACCAAGCTTCTTTTCACTTGGTGGTGGGATCAGCTATATTTTAAAGCAATTAATTTAAAATGACTTTTCTTTCATGCAGGGGATATTGAGTCCATGCCTTTTATTGAAGCACTTGGCCAGTTTTCATACCGTGTAGGTAATGCTTTGTCATGCTTCAAACCTCATTCTATTGATTCATATATCTCAATTTGATTATTGGCATGCTTCAGGAAATCAGTCTTGCTAATTTTTATCTCTTTTTTTGTAGGCCCTGGCAACTTCTGTTTGGTTCATGTCAGCTTGGTTCCTATTCTCCATGTTGTTGGTGAACCGGTATGGTGTTAAACATGTTGGCAGTGGAACATTTTTAATGTCTTTTCTATTAGAAATAAATGTAAAATAAAACATATTCAAGTAATGAGTGTAAAATTGAAATTGAGTTTCAATTTGTTGCTCCTAAATAAGTTGAATGGAATTTTGTTGTTGAAACATTCAAGTGATATGATCAACACTTATTTTGATTTTTTCTAACCTGTAGAAAACAAAGCCAACTCAGCACAGTGTTCGTCAACTTAGAGGATTAGGTTTGACCCCTAATCTTCTTGCTTGTCGAAGTTCGAAGGTGTGTTTCTTCTTGTTATTTTTTATTCTTTGGTCCATGTAATAATGATTAAAAAAATCTGTTTGTATTGTCCTCTTTCCAGGAACTTGATGATAATGTCAAGGCAAAACTTGCTCAATTTTGTCATGTGCCGGTAATAAGATTAACCACGACAACTTGAACTTTTCTTTCACAATACCCTTGCATATATTCTTAAACAAACTATTGCATCTGCAGCTGTCAAACATACTTACTCTCCATGATGTTCCAAACATTTGGCATATTCCTCTGCTATTGAAAGTAAGTAATTCTAGTCTTCTTGAAACTCTTCTTTGTGACTGTTTTCCAGGACTGCTGGAAACTTATTTATGAAGTTTAATTTGTTAATTTCATGGTTTTGATGGTTTTTTGTTAAATTTGAATTTTATACTTTTGCATTTAAGTGGTTTAAGTTCATACAAGATCCTAAACTTTTTCCTTTGAATTTATCTTAACAAATAGGACCAGAAGGCACATGAGGCGATCCTGAAAGCATTAAACCTGCTAGGGTTGGTTTTACAAACTCATTCTTTTTTGGTGTTAACCCCCTCCAATTCCCCATAAATATTCCTAGTCCATTATGGTTTTCTGAAAATGTCGTTATGTAGTAGCTGTTAGTTAAAGTGTTTGTGTCTTGCAACTAATTCCTTTATCATTTGCAGTGTTGCTGCAGAGCCTAATTTGAAGGAGTGGACTGCAAGGACAAAAATTTATGACAGATGTGATGAAACTGTGAGTGTCGGACTTCTCAAATATGTATCATCTAAAGAAATAAAAATAACATATGCATAGATATTGATTTATCTGAATAGTGGCCAATGTTGAGCTTACAACCATTATTACGCTCCTCACAGGTTAGAATTGCAATGGTGGGAAAATACACTGGCCTTTCAGATGCATATCTTTCTGTTCTGAAGGTAACATACTCCTAAATTAGTAACTGAACCCTCGTATTTAATACATAATAGTTTCCTCCTTTTGATTCTCTGCAACTTCTTTTTTTATTCAATATGCATACTGAAAAATATTGTTAAACTGAACCCTGGTATACCATAAGCCAATGTACTTGTTATTTTGTGAAGGCACTTTTACATGCTTCTGTTGCTCGAAACCGAAAACTTAGCGTGGACTGGGTTCCGGCTGGGGATCTTGAAGAAGTCACTTATAAAGAGGTCATTACTGATCTTTCTGCTGCACTATGCATGTTAGTTGACCTTTTGGTTTTGCCTTATGCCACCCTCTGATGATTAATTAATATACTACTGCAGGATCCTGAGGCATACAAAGCTGCTTGGAATCTCTTAAAGGTATTCCTACTATTTAGACTGAACATATTTCTTCCATTTTCAGATCTTAATAATGATATATATGTTTAAATCGCTTATAATGACATTATTTTTTCTGTAAATGGACTTCTTTTGCAGGGCGCTGATGGTGTTCTAGTTCCTGGAGGTTTTGGTGATAGAGGAGTGCAAGGGAAAATTCTTGCTGCTAAGTATGCTCGAGAACATAATGTTCCATTTCTGGGCATTTGCTTGGGGATGCAAATTGCTGTCATTGAGTATGCACGATCTGTTCTTGGTCTGCATGATGCCACTAGCACAGAATTTAATCCTGAAACCAAGACCCCTTGTGTCATATTTATGCCAGAAGTATGTTCTCTTATATCTATTTTCTGCATATGTTGATACTATCGTTCCTTTTGAAAACCTATTTAATCTGGTTTGTATTTTATGGATAGGGCTCAAAGACTCATATGGGGGCAACTATGCGACTTGGTTCAAGAAGAACCTACTTTGAAGTTGCTGACAGCAAATCTGCAAAATTGTGAGAATTTAGAATCAAACTGAATTTGCTTTTGTACTTGGTATTTTATTGAAAATTTTAGCACACATGTTGTAAAAATATCATTTCAAAATGCTAACTTCTGGATCTCAATTATATAGCTATTGCATGCATGTGATTCTGTAATTTGGAATTCTTTATAGGTATGGCAATGTAAGCTTTATTGATGAGCGACATCGACATAGATACGAGGTAAATTGTGTTTGTAAGGGTAAACTTTCTTTATGGCTGAAGAGGCAATCATAGGCACTTAAAAATGATTATTATGCTGTGCAGGTTAATCCTGACATGGTATCACAGCTAGAGACTGCTGGTCTATCTTTTGTTGGCAAAGATGAAACTGGGAGGCGCATGGAAGTGAGTCTTTATAGTTGAAATTGTGTATAATGGTGTGGATATTTAAATTTCTGCAAAATTAGTAATTGTAATTATCTGCATGAGTACAGATAGTTGAATTGCCTAGCCATCCTTTTTATATTGGCGTTCAGTTTCACCCTGAGTTCAAGTCCAGACCAGGAAAACCTTCTGCACTCTTCTCAGGTACTTTGCTTTCTTGAGTCATTTCCCATCTTTTTTCAGTTCAAATTTACAAATTGATGTAATGAGCTATTGATTTTGCCTTCTCAAATCTGTCATTGGGATGAGAATCCTGTTGTTTTTTTTCACATGTCTGTTATTGATGTGCGCTTATGAGGGTTGAACTGTACTTGGACTTTACTGCATTGGTTGAGATTTTTTCCATCATCAGAATGAATCAAATTTTTGTTTGTATGTTTAACTTGGATAGTTGAAAACTTGTAATTTTTCACGCCAAGTATCATATTTGGAATCTATGTGGAAGTGTAAATACCCTTGTTCCCATCATATATTACTTAACTCTAGTTGGCTTAGAGCAACAGTTACATTCTTTATATAAGACTAAACGATGTTGCTGTCTCATTGACAAAACAGGATTAATAGCAGCAGCAAGTGAACCAAGGTGGAAGGTGTCAAATGGTTATTCCAAGTTAACTGCGTGGAATAGACACTCACCAAAACTGAAAGCACACCAAAATGTAAAGGGCTTCAAAGCATCCAATGGTTCCTTGAATGGTGTATATACCAATGGCAATGGTGTGTATGTGGATGGTAGTTGTTAGTCCTCATATAAGTGTTTGGTGCATGCTAATAATCGTGGTATAACTAAAATATCCAAGGGCATTCTTTCTTGTCCTCGGTGGCTTGTACAGTTAGTGAGTGGATAGGTCTTTTAGTTAGGGACTTGTCTTAAGCATGAAGCAATTTTTGAGTCTAACAGCTTTTGTATTTCCTAGTGCGGTTGTGCTATTATGTTGTGGCAGTTGCAGCCACCATTGCTTTCACCCATTGGTCAGATATTGGCCCAAACTTCAGTTACTCAGGCCAAATATTTGGGCTTTGGTGGCTTTTAAGTGCTGTTAGGATTTTTCATCTTAGTATACAGGCTGAAGGTGTAAGATTATTTTCGACTGAGTGTTTTCTTTTCTGAGTGGCCATTAATGTAAACCCTATGTTATGATAAACATTGAAGTTGAATTTTGTTTGGTGTAATTTATTTGATCCTTTTTATTTTTTGAGAAATGTTATTTATGCAACAATTCACAACATATTATATAATTAAGAGACAGTCACAGAGAAATGAGATGAACTAAATGATGCGATAAGACAGAAAGTATTGTATAAAGTTCTGTATGTATGAGTAATGCAACTTCAGTTTCTTGAATATAAATCAATAGATGAAGTTCTAGACGATTGATGAAGTTGAGTAGTGCAAGCTTAATGGTTCCCTGCAAGACCACTAAAAATAAAAGAAAATGAAGAACTGTTTAGTTAAAGTTTTTCATGAAAATAAACATACAATGCCTCAAATTTATTTCATAAGCTAAAGTCATGTTACATATTTTAACTTTTGAAGAAGAACGTTTCTGCAGAAATAAAACTCTGCAAGTTTATTTTAATATATAAGAGAAATTGTATGTTTTACTTTCTCTCAGAAGTAATGAGTAGAAAAGGCTATCTAGTTTGTGTTATACAATCATTTCCATTGTATCGCTATATCTGCATTTTTGGAATTCAAACATGATAAATGAAAAAAAATAGTTAAGAGATGATATATTAAAAATATAGCAACTTTTATGAGGTAATGTGTAATTTAAGGTTACAGTGGGCTTATAAGTGGAGGATTGAAGGTGCTGCACAGTTTTATGTGCAAAAAATGATAAAATAAAATGACCCTTTTTGGAATCACACTGCAAAACATATGAATTATAACATCTTTTTGTCTGCATAATTGGCAAATCAGGATGATACTATCTAGGAAACCAGGTCCATTCATGCTGCTGATAGATTGCACAATTTCCAAAAACTGTTTTCTTCTGAAGGCATTGGACCCATCCGGGTACCTACATCACTAGGTTTCTAACATCAGCCACTAGTACTACTGTTCTGAACATCAAAAAGTGCTGTGCTGAGAGATTCTGAACAAATAAAGAAAGTATCACCATGACCATCATGAATAATGTAAAATTGTCATACGTTGAACATAGACTGATGCAGATCCTTGTTGGATCATTTGACTGTCATGTGATAATTGGCAGAAAGCAGAATGCCATGTTATTAGTTTTCTTATTTGAAAAACAATTCTCTGATCATATTTCATCATGTGAATGTGTAAGTGAGTAGGACAAAAATTAAAATTATTTTGAGAATCTGGTATCAGACTTTACAATTACAATCCTTCATTCACATGATTTTGTAGAAGCAAAGCAACAAATTTGAACATATGGGTGTCATACTTTTGAATAAAATATTTTTATTCTTTGGAGTAATTTTTCTATTGTTTAGAGAAAAAGTTCTACTGAACATTGATCAAATAGATTTAGTTTGCCACTGTATGATGGATTCTTAAAAGTGGGATAACTTATTTTATTGCAGTAATTATTGTTTCTCTTATTTTGTACTCCATGCCTTTTGAACTTTATGTAAAACTAAATCAATGGATTTTCCTTTCTAATTAATTATTCAAAAAGAAACTTTACCTTTCTTAACTTTTTTAGTTCATGATTATATATCTTCAACCAACATTATACATATTTTTTTAATAAAACAAAATTATACGTGTTGAAAGATATGCAAGAAATTGTTTTTATCCATTAATTTTCAATTCTTAATGGTAGATTCAAACCTTTTAATTTGCTGAAAGATGGAGAAGAAAAATACACTGAAAATTAAGACTACTCTTTTTCAAAAATTAGACCCAATTGCTTAATAATATCAGTTAAACACACATTTATTAACAAAAGATCAAAAACTATTTTTTGCACCCTACAAGAAATAGTTCACCATAAAATTGTAAAACTCTATTACATAAACTACACTAAACACACTATTCAGTAAAAATACAAGTAATTTACCTGAAATCAAAACACAGATGATTATTTCTTGTAAATGATTACACCTAAATCGAATTTAACACAGATGATTATTTCTTGATCAACCCAAAATATTCTTCAAGATTGCTAAAGAAAGCTTTAAGAACTCAGGTTCCAAACTCATAATTATAACTCTATGGAAAAAGTTCCTGTTTACAAAATTTCACAAAATTTTGTTTAGTTACAAATTGTTTTCAAATAGAGAGTTATATAGAAATATGTGTCAGGTTTAACATACTATAATTTCAAAATAATATGTTGAATTCACTTATTATTGAAATACACAGATTGAATCATAGTTTCAACCTTATGAGAATATAAGTAATTTCAATCTGTTTGAAAAATAATTAAACATATTGAAAACACTAAAACAGAGTTGTAATAGGTTTCAAGTTATTTTAACAAATCAACTTGAAAATTCAACTCGTTGAAGTACTTGGTGCAATTCAAAAGTACCTCAATCTAGAACATTTTAATAGATTTAATTACCATTTTAACTAATTAAAACAAACTTTTTTATCATGTTAGAGTCAAACACTTCTCTTCAATAACACAAAATATCACTTTAAATATCAAGAAGAAACAATACAAATAACTTGACACACACAACACAAAATCTTCATTTCTTTTGGAGGGTTGAATTCATCAAATTTACTCTATACTGCCTTTTTCTTATTTGACTACATATATGCTAGTTAAAAAAATTAGTAGTGCTTACTACTCCTTCTAATTGGTTGCATTATTGCTTTCACAGGTTTTACTTGAATTGGCTGTCTCTTGATCCATTAATTCAAGCCATGTCTGATTGTTTAATTACAAACTTCTATTTCCTTTTTAAGTACCTTATTAGTTTTCAATTAGGTGCTCACATGTTGAAATTATATCGTTTTTACTGTTTGGATTTTACTAATGTTTATTAGATGGATTTGTCTTCGAACAAAAGGTTCCATATGATGACATGATCAGTGAAGCTTGATCTGTCGTGTGAGAGACAGATAATCGTTGATGCAATGATTGAAGTGAGTGTGGAAGCCAAATTCACAGTAAACACTGAAAACAAACATTAAACCTTTCTGAAAAATCTATTCAATAATAATAAATATTGCGGACTGTATAAGGGAGCTATTAGCTAAACTAGTGTAAAACTAAGAAAACTTACCAACAACTACATAAGAATTCTAAAAGTATCATCATCTTACATTAAGCAATGCAAATATAAGTTAAATAATATTACAAATATTATTTTTAATATGCTAAGGTCGTGCTATAAAATTCTTAAGTCACTTGATTCTCTTTCTTGAGTTTTTTTAGGAGTAACTTAGTTTTGGAACATATTTGTCTAAAATGTTTCTGGAAACTACAATTCAGAAACTTTTCAATACATTCTGAATAATATATCTAAGAAAGTTTAAGAATTTTAAAACATAATTTTTTTTCCAATGTAAAATAAACAATTGTGGAAGTGCCAAAATTAGTTGGCTTACATTGCCCTTGTTTTCCTCTTTAAGCATATCTTCTATAACACCCTATGGAAAGTAGTGCTCAACTTGCAACATTCCTTGCATCTTCAACCTCATAAGTTCAGCATTTGAACCTACCATTAATAACTGCTTCTTCAACCTCTTAGAATGTGATAGCTTCTTCAACCTTTTAGAATGTGATATTTAGCTTCTTTTAAGGTTATTTCCACTCATGGCATGGCTATTGCAGACGTCTAGGTCTTACCATACACTCTTTAGAGTGATGCAGTACTTGGTCATAGTTTCTCTTCCTTGCTTGATTTCTCCAATTTACAAGTTCACCATATGGAGTTTTTGGTATATGTAACTAATTAGAATATCTACAGTAGTGAAACTAAATCAATTATATAATAGAATAGAATCTACATCTTAACATCATATACATCAAAATTATTGTCCAATGCAATTGAACCATGTATTTCTTGAGATGGTAAGCACTGCAAGCTCATAGATTTGTAAATTTTAAAGAGGACTCGGGTCTAGTAGGTTCAATGCACCAATTTAGCTGTTCATTGTCAGAATCAAATGTGGATATGCGTAAGATCATGTCGTGGTAATCATACAAGGATGACCGGTGGCCAATGCTGACATATGTTATGTTTGCTGCTTTAATCTTTTGGTACAAATGAACCTGCAAGCCAAAGCATAGCAAAATGAACTTCAGCACAACATCAACATGGTAAAAGTGGTTATACATGAACACTATTATTTTACAAACACTTTAGCAACATCGATTATTTCTCCCACTCTTTCTAGCACATGATATCATATATCATGATTCATACCTACACTTCTGTCCCTGTAGAATAGAAGAGTTGTCCATGCAACATTTTCCACATAATAATGAAAATGATGAAAACAATATATTCTTCTGGATCCCTTGACAATGTAACTCTAGTCTGTTTATTGAATTTTATATAAAAACAACTTTTCAGCCAAAAGTTTCTCTCGGCAGCATTTTGACCCTGCTTTTCTTCTAAATATGGCATAACCTAATCCAGACATGTATAGAGCCAGTTATATTAGTGTCGTAAATTATATCTAAAAAGCTGAATAACAATGTTTCAATTTGACATACAGCAGTACTTTCCAAGAAATTTGATGAATCACCATTTGACAATAGCTGCAATTTTTTTCCTGAGTAATTTCTTATGTGTTTTAGCTCAATTTCAATTAAGAGCTAGTAACAAGTAATTTCTTATGTGTTTTAGGTCAGTTTTTATTAAGAGCTACTAACTATTAATTATATAGTATGATGTCTAGACCTTAAAATCATAATCGTCTTATGAAGAATGCAGCAGACCATTTACTGGATGTATCTAGTAGAGTTAAGACTAGATGGCTGTCTGTCGTCTAGTTGGTTAATGCGTGTATGCCATTATCATCTAGCATGTCTTAACTACTAGACGATAGTTGTCTTAACTGTTTTCTAATGGTTTTGTTCTCCCTAATTCTATGTATAGAAAGAAACACTTTTAAACTCGTTGTATGATCTGTGTTTTCTGAGTATAGAATATTCTATAATTCAATTTATGATCTTGTGTTGTAAGAATATCTTTGGATTATGGACATCAAGATTTTAAGTTATCTTGATACAACAAGGGGAGGCGAACATGTCAACATCTTTGTCTCTAAACGAGAAGAATGACATGATCAACAAATCCAAAAGTACCATAATTTTGTTTCTTGGAGATAAGGCAATTAGGGAAGTCCAACAAAGCTAGAAGTTTCATAATTCTATGTCTTGGAGATAGAGCACTTAGTGAAGTCGCAAAGGAGTGGATTGCTGTACCAACGTGGATGAAACTTGAGTCATTGTATATGATGAAATCTTTGACACACAAACTTTGTTTGAAGCAACGATTGTATTCCTTTGATGACAGAATCAAGAATAATGGTAGAGCAACTAAAAAAATTTAACTAAACTCTAGATGATCTTGAAAACATTAAAGTGAAACTCGAAGAGGAAGATAAGTAGACTGCTTCTTAATGCTTTGCCCAAGATGTCTGAGCATTACAAGGACGCTTTGTTGTTCGTGAAAAAACAGACCATTACTCTTGAGGAGGTTTAGATCTCAATTCAGACTAAGGAGCTTCAGAAGCTTTGAGAGTTTAAGGCAGATGATGGTGGATTGGGTTTGAGTGTCTCAAATTTAAAGGACAAGAAAAGAAGGGAAGCGAGACAAAAGAAATCAAAATATTCATCAAATGATAGGGTGGAAAAGGGGCTTGAGTGCTACAATTGCCACCAAAGAGATCACTATAGTAAAGATTGCCCAAAATAGAAAAGAAATGAGAGGGAAAAGAATTCTCATTTTCAGAGATAATTTGGAAATGTAGCAATTGCATTTGATAGTTGAGTCTGGTGGAGTGTTGGTGGTTTTAGATACATAGAGGAGCTAGGTTATGGACTCAAGTTGCACTTACCACATGTATCTAGAAAAGAAATTATTTGAGACCTTAGTACTAAAAGAAGAAGATGTAGTCTTTCTTGGGAACAATAAAGTTTGTAAGTGCAAGGCATGTGGTCAGTCAGATTGAAGATTTTTGACAACCAGGATATGTCGTTGCAAGATGCGAGATATGTTCCAGAACTGGAGAATCTTTTGTCAATTAGTATGTTTGATGTAGTGGGTTTAACAACCAAGTTGAACATGATACTATAAAGATTTTAAAGGGAGTTTTTGAAGTTGTTAGTCTTTACATTCTAGATGCCTTAATAGTGATTGCACATGCATCTCTGGGTAGTCAAACGAAATTGTGACATCTAAGAATGGGGCATGTAAATGAAAGAGGTTTGATGGAGTTATGTAAGCAAAATCTACTAGGAGGTGATAATATGAGGAGTTGGAGTTTTGTGATCAGTGCATTCTGGGAATGTCTCAGGTTGAAGTTTTAGATTGACAGGCATGTGTATGGTAGACTATTTGAGTATGCTCATGCACACCTTTGAGGTCAAACACAAGGTCAAACTCGTGGTGAATGGTCTTACTTCCCCATTATCATAGATGATTACTAAATGAGGGTGTGAATTTAAGGAGTGACACATCATGATCGAGAATCAGCAGATGACCAAACTTAAAGTGTTGAGTAATGACAATGGATTGAAGTTTGTACTAGACCAGCTTAATGAGTTTTGCATGAAAGAAGGAATAAGGAGGCATAAGATAGTTGTTGGTACACTTCAACAAAATGGTCTTCCTAAAAGGATGAATAGAACCATTTTGGAGTGGGTAAAGTGTATGCTATTGGGAGATAGATTGGCTAATTCCTTCTGAGGTGAAGCTACAAATACTGTTGTATATTTGAGAAACAGGTGTCCATTATCTTCTCTAAATTTTAAGACTCCTATGGAGGTGTGGACTGGAAAGCCAACAAATTAGGTGTTTGGTGCATTGACATTTGCACATGTCAAGAGGAATAAATTGGAAGTACAAACAAAGAAGTATATTTTCATTGGATATGTTGAAGGAGTGAAGGGATATAAGTTTGTGGAGGTTGAAACCTGGGAAGCTAAATCCTTCATAAAATGACTATTATGTGTAAATATTTGGATAAATGGGAAGCTAAATGCTTCATAAAATGACTATTATGTGTAAATATTTGGATAAAAACAAGGAGAAAACTCAAGTTGAGGTGAAGTCTCCAAGTTTTGGATTGAATTGTCTGGTGGGTTTGACAATGAAGCATCAGACGATGAGGATTAACCTTCTACTTCTCACTCGGAAAGGCCAAGACATGCAAACTTGATAGAGAGAAGAAGATGGTCAAACCCACACAACGGTTTGGGTCACTAATCTCATTTGCTATGCATTTAGTGCAGTTGAAGAGATAGAAGGTTTAGAACCTAGAAACATCAAAGAGGCACAAGAGAGCGTAAAAGGTTAGCAGTGGCAGTGTGCCATGGAAGAGGAGCTTAAATCTTTTGAAGAGTACATGGATGCTTATAGGCCTACCTAGAAATTAGAATGTGGTTGGATGCAAGTAGATATTCAAGAAAAAGGAAGGAAGACCAAGTGTGAAGGAATAAGAATCGAAGGCGAGACTAGTAAGAGAAGGCTTTACACAAGTGTAGGGAATACACTATAATGATTTTTTCTCAGCGGTGGTAAAACATTGTTCTATAAGGATTTTGATGTCAATTATTAACCAGTACAATCTGGTGTTAGGACAATTGGATGTTAAAACAATTTATTTTAATGGAAACTTGGAGGACACCATCAATATACAACAACACTAAGGGGTTCGCTGAAGATCGAGGAAAGGTGTTTCCCTTGTAGAAATCACTATATGACTTGAAACAAAGTCCAAGACAGGGTTTGAGAGGTGAAATTATGTTAGATGCATCTACATCTTGAAAAGAGAAGGAAAGAGTATGTTGTTTTTGCTCTTGTATGTATCCTTATAGCCAGCCACTATAAAGATGAGAGAAAATGACTCAAAGAAAGATTAAGTTTAGAGTTTGAGATGGAAGATATTGGTCCTGCAATGTGAATACTAGGGATGGACATACAAAGGGATCATACAATTGGGGTGTTATGTCTATCTTAACGCAATTATTTGAGAAAGGTTGTTGAGAGGTTTAAGGTGCATAAATCTAAACATGTAACCTTTAGGTCATCACACAAAGCTCTTGATTACCTAAGCTCCCAACTCTTAAGAAGATAAGAGGGAGATGAAGATTATTCCATATTATAATGGAGTAAGAAGCATCATGTACAAGATGATGCATAACAGACCAGATCTAGCACATGTTGTTAGTGTGGTTAACAATTTCATGACAGATCTTGAATGTGCTTATTGGGAGGTTGTGAAATGGGTGCTGAAATACTTGAATGGAAGGTATCTCTGGTATGGTGTATTAATGGTCTACTAATCATAGAGAAGCTATTGAAGGGTTTGCAAATGTAAACTATGCAGGGAATGTGGATACTAAAAAGTCTATTTCTGGGTATGTTTTCACACTATTTGGGATTGGGAATATGTTGGAAACAAGTTTATAGTCAATGGTGGCTTTACTTACTTCCTAGGCAGAATGTATCGTGTTGGCAAATGGGGTAAAGGAGGCTTTATCGTTGAAGGAGATGATAGAGGAGTTAGAAATTGTGTAGGAATGTATGACTATCCATTACGATAGTCAAAGTGTCCTACATCTAGTTGATCATCAAATATACCATGAAAGAACCAAATACATTGATGTTAAATTGTACTTTGTTAGAGACATCGTTAAGTCAAGGGAGGTCAAAATTATGAAGTTAGCTTCAATGAAAATCTTGTCCGTGTTGGAGTTGCTCGAACCTAAATTCAAAGGTTGCTTTGAGCTAACTTATTTTTTGTTAGAGGATAAAGATAATGAAGCAGGAGCTCGTCCATGATTTGGAGTCAAGGTGGAAAATTGTATTGTCTCGACTCTAAAATCATGATTGTCTTATGAGAAACCCAAAAGACTGTCTATTTGATGCTTTTAGTAGAGTTAAGACTAAATGGTTTTTTGTTGCCTAGTTGGTTAATGGGTGTTTATCGTCTAGCATGTCTAATAGCTAGATTGTCTACCTCTTGTAAACTCCTAGACAATAGTTGTCTTAACTATTTTTCAATAGTTCTTCTACTGTCCCTAGTTCTATATATAGAGTCATGTTAAACTCTTTTAAGCACGTTGTATGATATGATATGTGTTCTTTGTATATATAATCTTCTATATTTTAGTTTCTTTTCTGTATTATTTGAACCCAACACATAGGAACAATCATGTCTATGCATGAGTGAGAATGCTGACTATGGTGCATAAGGGTATGAAAATGAAAAGTTTTACATTTTTCTTCTTGAGGGGGAAGAGCATCATTTGTATGTATGTATATGAAGTCAAATGTCCATATTATATGAAATATAATAAACATGTAATACAGGGAAGTATGCTCAATTTATTGAATAAGAAAACCTTCCATATCATACTTCAAGTAAACTTGGAATCCAACATTACCTCATTGGCTTCATCAAGTGCACTTGTAGATTCATCGAGTAAAGCCAATTGAGGCTTTGAAAGCAAAAGACGAGCAAATGCAAGGCGTTGCTGCTCTCCCAACGAAAGAACACTAGACCATTCATGTGTTGAATCCAAACTGAAACGAGCCAATAAATATCCAAGGCGGACATCCTCCAAGACCTTTATCAGCTCCTCTGTTGTAGGCTTCGTAGGCCTATCATTTGCATCTTTTGAGTTTGGCAAGTTTGTCAAGAAAGGAAGTGCATCTGTAGACCAATATTTAACACTCAATGAACAAAGCTTACACAATTTCCAGCAAGACTACTGATAAAATAACATCAGTATAAATTAGGAAGGACTTTTCTATTTAATCAGATTAGATAATAGTATTATTATCTGATTAACTCAGCTCTTCAATACAGTTAGTTTGGAAAAAAATACTCTTGAGAAAAAAAGATGAACTATAATTTCACAAATGGAACTTGTTGCAACCTGTTCATGCTCAGAATTGATCATTTTTATTGTGTTTTTTTACTTGATTATAAAGTCTGGATTCTATTCAAAAGGGTAAACACATACATAACATAAGTAGATGGACCTGGGTTGATCCTAATGAAAAAAGGGATTAATTTTCTGGAGAACAACCAAGATCAACTGTCTTACTAACAGCTAACATGGAATTAAAAGGGATGATGTTTGCAAGATTCTGGACAGCTACAGCTCCCTTTAGTGAGGCTAATGAAAGTTCAGTTTCAAGAGATGTTTCTTTGATAGGCTTGCTTAACTGTTAGATCAACTTTTGGGCATGCAGACTTTACAAAAGATATATCAATAACTATCTTGTCTAAAAGTCAATCGGTTACATATTCAAAAGAACATAGTTAATAATACCTCATGCTAAAAATCATATAATTTCCATATTGCCTATATGTAAATTATCTTTTAAATTAAGCCTTCCTTTTATAAAGCTTACACCAATAAACTACAAGAGTAATTCTGGCATTCCTGCAGGAAAAATATTTCCTCATCATTTCAAAACCACATTTGTTAGGCCCACAACAACTACGGTAGTATTGTTTGTCTGAAGTATCCTGAATTGCAATAGAGTAAATGAGATGTAGACACTAAGAGCACGAAAAAGGACATTTGTCCTTAATACTAAGAAATACTTGAGTTTGAATAAGAACCAAAAACAATACATTTAGGTGTGGGAGGAAGAAAGTCATACTTGTTGCTTTTGTACTATCTGACATAGGAACTGCATCATTGGCCCAAGTTGGATAAAGTAATTGTTGACGAAGAGTACCCAAAACCATATACGGTCTTTGAGGAAGGAAAAATATTCCAGACTTTCTGCTTATGGATTTTCCATGTGCTACATACGTGTCATGAGCATTGTTTGGAGTATTCACATCTGAACAAAGGGATTGCTCCGGATATTCTTCACCTTTTACATAGTATGTGATCTTTCCAGTTCCAGTTTTCCAGAGACCAGCCATAGCTCTTAACAAAGAAGTCTTGCCACTTCCACTTGGTCCCATTACCTGTTAAATTGATTATATTAAAAGTGCATTTGTATATCCCTACAACCGTTTGGCCAGAATTGCAATCAGCGGGCTCAGCGGATGTCTTACCAGTAAATTATCCTTTTCCTTGATCGTCAATGACAAGTCTCTAATAAGTGTAGATTCACTTGGTGTCTTCAGAATCAAATCTTCTACCTCCAGTAATGTGCCACATTTTTCTGGTGGAGTGGAGCCATTAGATTCCAAAACAGATGAACTCCTAAAATCCTTGTATGTAATTTGTATGTCTTCCAACGTATCAGTAAGAGAGTTGGAGCTGCTTCTGTCCAAAACATCATCGAATTCACCTGCATAAGCAATACAATATATACTAGTTGGTAGTGTTCATTACATACAAAGGAACAGAGCTAGCCTGTCAGGCATACACATAAATGAGTAAAAGAGAGCTTCAGATGCATAAATAAAACAACAGATGGAACAGATAAATCCCAAAAAGAAAGCAAAGTATATCTACTTGCAAAATGAGCTGCAGCACAAAAAAGGATGAGAGGGAGAGAGAAAGTAAAAATGAAGGGTGCAAAGTAACAGAGATAAGGGCATTGGTTGATTCACAAATAAAATCTTTAATACATTGTAATACTCTCTTTTTTCTTTTCTGGGATTTTTTATTTGTGTTTATTCAAACATAACCATAAATTCTATCAAAATGGCTCTCCCTTTTTTCTGAAGAGTAAAATTTCATAGCTCATTCACTTATGCTCATATCCTTCATGATATTTGCATATTCTAAAATGTAACAGGAATGACAAGGGGAAAAAGATGCTGTACCTAACCGATTAATAACCGCAGAAAAAGCACTTATAGCTTGAAACTGATACACAATGAGAGAAAAGTCACCAAGGATGTGATTAAAAGCAGAAACTGACTGATTGATGACACCAAACTCAATTTTTCCTGAGAAATACATGGGGGCAACAACAGCGGCAGGAAGAACTTGAATAACATAGCGGTAGCCATTGGTGAAGAACTCCAGATTTCTAGAAGCAATCAACAATTTCTGTACAGAAATAAAAGTAACGTCATTCATCACTAAGGTATGACAAGTTAGAGGATAAAACTGCATTCAAAACTTAATAAAGAAAAATAAGTGATGCTGCAACAAGGTTAAGTTGGTATTTAATAGAGTTTCCTAATTCCCAAAATCTGGTCTGCTCATATGGTTATAGCTTTCAAATGATTCTGTCAGCTACCTATATACTGAAGCCAAGATAATTTATAGGGATCTAGTTTTTCAAATCAAGAAAAATAACACATACAGAGAAGCATTCTTTACATTAAATGCTGATTATGTTATGCTGATTGTAAAATATCAAGGAATATAAGAGTGAGAAATATATGCAACATAACTTAGAAATTCATTGGCCCGAACATAGACATTGATAGCATAATGTACAAAAATAGTTTTAAAAGTAAAAATGGTAAATATAAAGAATAAATATCTCACAGTCAGATTTTCAAAAGCGCTTTTAAAGCGCTGCAGAAGAAGTTGCATTTCACTTTCTTCACCACTATAGAATGCAATTGATTCAGCATTTTCCCGGACTCGGACAAGTCCATACCGAAAGTCTGCTTCCTTTTTCTCTTGCAAGAAATTTAAATTCACCAGTCCCTGACATTAACACAACTCCTAGTTAATAAAAGGGGAACCATCTTAAAGGCCATTCACTTATTAGGGGGATAGATGGTAATTTCCCTGAAAATTTAATCTATCACTAAAAATATACAAAACTTCATTACCCTTCCAAGGAAAACACTGATAGCTGTCCCACCAATTGAGTATACGAGAAGAACAACAAAAAGTGGAGGATAGATTCCAAACAAGATGTTACTAAATGAGATTAAGTCTACAGCAGCATTGAAGAGTGTCAGGGAGAAAGCAAGGGATGTCCCAGTGAAAGAACTTAGATCATCGACAATTCGCTGGTCTGGATTATCAATGATTGACTGTGATTGAATTTTATAGAAAGTCTGATTATTCAGATAGCGATCCATGTAATAGCTCGTCATCCAAGATCTCCATCTCAAAGAAAGAGTTTCTCTTGCATAATCTCTCAATACAAAAAACTGCAATGTGATGACAATCATGGTTAGAAATATGTACAGAATATTGGAAAAATGGGATGACAAATAAAATACAATACAGAAGACATGCATAAATCTTGTTCCCATTCACAAGAGAAACAGAAGGAAATGGAATGTCAAGGTAACTGTGGATTTAGTAAAACCTTATCAAAATTGTTATCAAATAATAGTGTCATTTATTTCCCTTACTTTATTTTCCTCTTTATTTGAGCTAAAATATTCATGTACGCTTTACTATGTCCAGAAACACATTCATTTCAATAACAAATACAGACTCGGAAGAAATGACACAGATTAAGAAAGGAAACTACTTCCAAAAGAATCAAAGAAGGAAAACTACTTATGTGTATTGTCCAAGTTGTCATATGACAAATAAAAACATGAAAGGTGCAACTTTCAAAACCACGTCTAGGCAATCCATATTCCATGCAATGCGTGAGCTGGTTTTCTTTTTCATTCTTGTTTCTTTCCATTTAAGATGGATCATACAGACGACAGTGTATACATCAGTCTAAGAATTAAAGCAAAGTATAGCAGAGCTATACCTAAGAAAGTGCAGCATTGTGCTCACCGGGATTCCTCCAGCAAAGGCACCCAAGTAGTAAAGTAATTGCTTCGAGAATTGCTCTTGATCCTTGTCTTACATTAATAAACATAAAAACGTTCAGTTCCTTGTTGACACTTCATACAGCTGTAAACAGATAACTAAACAAAAAACAGCAGAAAATCTCACACACAAGCAAATACTGCATGCCCAAATAGATGGTAAATGGAAGATAAACAAAGGTAGCTGAGTCCATATATAGACATTGTTAAATATTTGCTTAATGTACTTCACTTAATTGCATGTGACATCATATTTCTGTTTTAAGTTTCCTAAATGTTTTCCAATAGTCCGTTATTGACACTTATACTTTTACTTGAGGAGCGCGTATCTTAGTCACTAATAATTATATCACTAAATTTGTTAGTCTATTTTGGTCTTTCAATTATTATAAATGTAAATGTTATTGATTAATAAAATATCATATTCATTGCTTTCAGTTCAAAATATTCCAATGTATTATGTTTCTCCTTCTTCTCTCTCTTATTTTTCTGCCATACTTTCAGCACACATGAACTTACTAGCAAGTGCATTGAAGAAGTCTCTCCCCAAGAAACTGAAGCCAACACTGATTCCAGTAGTAGCCAAAGTGAGAGCAAAAACACCAGCAAGCTGCAACCTAGCTGGCACTTTGTCATCTGAAGTCCAGTAAGGAGCTGCCACCTTCCAGAACCTCCTGAAAAGTGTCTGCAGATCAGGACTCTCACCCTGTGCAGCAACGACAACATCATTCTCTTTTTCCTCTTGCTTGTATTCCTGCACTTCCAACACAATTTTCAAACTTTTCAACACTATTCGTCGACCAAACCCTTTACAAATCCAAAGATGAGATTTAACGGTAACACATTCTTTCTACCTACTAATGGTTAACATATATAGAAATTACAATATCACCATTGAGACCCATTTAATATTTTCTAACTTCCAATAAATTTCAACCTATGATACAGAATATAATCAAAACAGTGTACTGTTTATCCAAAGAAAAAAGTAACAACAAAACAAGTATACCTTATCAGGATCAGGTGGCAATGGAGCCTGTGCTGCAGAAGAAGAAGAGGAGCACTTGCCCCAATTCCTCCTCATGTAAGGCACCCCCCTGCAAATGGGCAATTGAGAAAATGGGGTAAACACACCAAAACCAACATGGAGTTGAACATTATGATTTGATAATGGAGGCTTGGACTTATAGGTAGAGGAAAAGGTGAAAAGGGGGCATGCTTGTTGAGCCAGCAAGATCATTTTTTTCCTTTCTGGGTATTCTTAATTTGGCCCAAAACAAATTATATGTGCATAATCAATGCTTGGTCTCCATGTTTATTCTTGAAATCCAATAGTTACACGACATTCTGGGATTCCATGGCTTCTTAAAATGAAGTAGCTTACTAATTTGTCGTGTTGGTATGTCACAGTATATAGGATTTTGTTCTCTTTGTTACGATGATTGAAGAGAAAAATTTGGAGCCGCAAAGATTATTACTATTATTATGGGGAATTATCCGTACGGTAGGATTTCTTGTGATGCACATGTTGCCACGCACAGAACGAGGAATGGGGCAGCAATAAAGCCATAGAGAAAAATTTGCAGACAAATTAAGGTTTTTACTTCCTCCACCCCATTATCATTAACCTCATCTCTTATTACCAAAAAAGACCAAATTACCCTTCTTTACTGCACTATGTCACCTAGGAGTTATCATTTACATTCTATAAAATTTGTTCTAAAATTTTATTTCAAAAAATCCGTTCTCAAACTCATTTAGTCTATTCTGAAAAACATGTTTAAGAAATTTTATTTTAAAAGGTATCATATTTATTTTAGAAAGTTTGTTCAAAATTATGTTGTGAAAAGTTAGTTCAAAATTGTAATTCATAATTTAAATTAAGTAAAAAAAAATTGTCAAGTCAAATTCTCTCAATTTCAACCTTAGCACTCTCCTTTTGTTTTTTAAACTAAAATTTCTCTAGAAGTTGGTCTCACCTCTTCTGGTTCTAATTTCCTCTGTTCATCCCAATTTTGTTCACACTAATCTTCTTCACACAAATCCATACTTCATTCATCTTTCAATTAACCTAAAATTCCTCTAGAAGTTGGTCTTACCTCTTCTAGTTCTAATTTCTACATTTCATTCCAATGTTCTTCTCATTCATCTTTTAAATTAACTTCATCAATCTGCAACTCATTGGAAACACAAAAACATGCAAGATTACAAAGTTAAAGTGCATCATTTGGTATCTAGATCAAGGTTATCATTTGATATTTAGATCAAGGTTTCGATTCAAGCTAAGTGTTCTTCTATTTTCATTTTGTTTTCTTTTATTTCTTCAAAAGTTCAGTATTGTTTCCATAAAAAATTTCATGTCTTGAATTATTTTCACCTTTTACAAATTTTCATATGTCTTTTTCTTTGGTTCAAATCATTTGCTATTACTTGAACCATCATCTTTGTGCCTTAGGTGACCATATTGTATGTGCTTAAATTCTTTTGCATTTTTTTTAGTATTCCTTCAATTTCAATCAATCAAAACATTTTATATTTGAGTAATTTTTGAGTTTATAAACTTCTTGTAGTACTTTGTTTAATTTTATTTTCTTAACTTATTGCGTTTAAAAACAAAAATAAGAAAAAGAATTGAATTAATGCTGAGTGTTAGTGCTTTGGTGTGCTTTTGATTTTTTTTATTTGAGTTCATATATTTATTATTAGACCATAACAAGTTCTTTAGAGTTTTCATTATGTTTTTATCATAATCTTCTTTCAATTCCATAGATTTTTCCTTATTATTGAAATTTTGATATTGGTTGAAAAATTTATTGCACGTTGAATATTACAAATTTTGACACGGAAATATGGAATTAGAAACATTAATATGTTAGAAAAATTTGTGTTAAAAAGGTTCATCAAAATTCAAAAAGGAAAAAAAAATGATAAATCTAAAAAACTAGATGCTCATACTGAAAGAGCTTAGCACAAAACATCAGTGCCTAGCGTGTTGAGTCTCATTGTTTGATTTAAATTTTGTAGGTCCAGTGTCATGTTGTTGTGAAATTTTTTACAAATGTTTTGTGGTTGATCTTATCTTGTTAGTATAAAATTTGTAAGGCTGAATCATTTTGGAATCAAAAGGAATATATTTTATTTAAAATTAAATATTTTTGATAAAATATTAACATATTATTTAATTATTAACTGAAAATGTTAATTTATTTTAGTAATAATAGATATTAAAATTTAATATTAAATATTATTATTAATATCTTATATGAATAAGTAATTCACATTACCAATATATTCATATTTTCAGTTAGTAATTAAATGTTGTATTAACGATGAACTAAAATTGCTTAATTTTAAAATTAAAAAATCAGACATGTAATTAAATTTTTATAAAAACAAAAATTACACTTTCTTGTAAAGATAAGAAATAAATTTGAATCTTTATAGAAATAATCACTTTTAATGTTATTATGTTAAAAACCAACAAACACCCTGTCCATAATATTTTGTGATGGAATAATTGAAATTGTTTTATCATTCATCTTCGAAAACATTTCATTCTAGCTTTGGTAGCATATCTTAGAATAAGAAAATAAAACTTTATTTTTCTCTCTCTTCTATCTTTTTATTACAATGTTTTTATTCTTTGGTTTGTTATTTCTAGCTATCTTTCTTTGGTCAATTTGTTTTAAGGTGTTTTTTTTTTTTTCTTTTAAGGTGGTTTTGAAAAATGCTTCTTTTGTATTCAGTTTTAGAAATAGAGATAATAAAATATCACATGTTTTTTTTAATATGATATATCCAGCCTTCCAATTTTGTTATATTTTTTAATTTTATTTTAATATTACAGTTATTCTCATCATTTTTGCATCCATTGTTTTTTTTTTTTTACTTCTGTTGCAAAAAAAACAGCTTGATGACTCCAACTATCTTCACTAACGTCAACAAGTGGAGTATATTATTAAATTATACTACTTTCAGTGTTTTGTTGTTAATCCTTGTGAAAGAGGTCAAGCAGCATCATTTATCATCTTTGTGGTAATGGTGAAAGGCCTTTGTGGATGCTTTGCAAATTTTCAATGTCAAATTTGTTTGAAAACTTTAGCTTGTATAGGACTAACGTCACTAATCAACCACAAGAATCTCTTCTTCTTTATAATCCTTCTAACTACAACCTGTCTAGTTAATTTATTCTCAATCAAACATCAAAATTGTGAAAATAGGAAAAAAATCAGAGATGATTGAATAGTGTTTTAATTACTTTTAAATATTTTGTGAATATCGTCTGATTATGAGTGTTCATACTATGATTTTGTTTGCTCAAGATGTCACTTAATGACGTTTGCGTCTAATGAACTACAACAAATGCAAATTTATGGTTTGACTTATTACCTTGAACAAAAAAAATTTAAAGCACATTCTCACAATAGTTATCCTTCCCAAGTTAGTATGTATAGTAATTAAAGTACAATATACAAAGATAACAGGAAGATAAAATACAAAAGGTAATTTTTATACTACTTTATCTAACCACACAGACTACGTCCAGTTCTCAAATAAATCATCAAGTTTCACTAGGCAAACTATTGTTACGAAGTACATAGTGAGTATTTTTTAGACTCGTAGTCGCTCCTGACTAATAATCCCTTGAGTATTTTTGACACAACCAACTCCTAGCTTAATTGAGTATTCTTTAAGCTCATAGCCACTTATGACTAACCCTAATCAAGTATTCTTTGAACAACAACCACTTTTGACTAATAATCAAGTATTATTTCTCAAACAGTTACTTCTGGCTAAGATGTATAATTTGTGTAAAGTTGATCATGTTAAAAGATAATCATTTAAAGATCTATGTAGAATTTGATCACTCTCTCTCTTTCTCTTAGTTCTTTGATTGAACACAAACAATGTTCTATTATGGAGCTTTGGAAGTGTTCTATTATGCAACTTTGGATGGGCACAAAAAATTAAGTTGTGTTTCAACATGTTAGTGTCAAACCGTCCTTGTTGCTTTTCTAGCCATTCTTCCCTTCCTCCGCAACAGTGGTGATTTCTTCCTCTTCCAAATAATACTTTTTAATGTTGAAAAAAATGGAGAGATAATAAAGCCTTTTGGCTTTTGGTTTGAAGGTATTTTGTTGTTTTTATTTTTGAAGTTTTCTTGTCTTTGAATATTTTTTTTTTAAGTTTTTCTTGTTGTTTTGAAAACATTGTAATAATTTTCTTTTAAAATAAATAAAGGATTTATTTACAATAAATACTTGATTCCACTTGTGAATATATTGATAAATACTCTGATAGTGTTGTATGATTGTTTATTTGACTTATAGTTTTTGTCATCATAAAAGAGGCTGAGATTTTTTAGTTAGTAGACAAACTAATACCCATCAGACGATCTCATATGATCATTTATATGTTTTGATGATAACAAATACTAAAAGGTGTAAAAGGTGTATTATGATATGACAAAGTTTACTCATATGCAGCAGAACAAGTTAGACAAAAACAATAAGAGTAAAAAAAACAAGAATCTATAGATGATACAACAAGAGAAAAGTTGTTAGATGAAATAATGACACATTCATTAAATGATTTAGTCTTCAAGTTCATTCTTTAAATGAATAAGATATTAAAATAAAACATTAAAAGAAAATAGCGTTGTGCATGTAAAAACATCACACAAGACGAAGTTCTCGTCTAACAAAGAATGTATTAGACGAAGCTCGTAGAAAGGACACATCAGATGAAGGATCACACGATGTAGTTAAGAATAATTACATAAGACGATATTAGTGTTGATGAACTCTTTAAAATAAAATATCAAACGAAACCCCTTGGGCAACACAAATTAGATGCACAAGTTCACAAGCATAAGATGCACATTGGAACTTACATATCACACAATATAAGCATTGTCCAAGTGTTAGACGGAACACGATAATAGGGAAGTTTCCATACTTGATATTTATATTATAACACCGTAAACACGTTTTCCAAATTTTATTTGGCATTTCTAAATTATAGAAAATTATTTTCAAATAAAATTATTGGATTAAATGTTTTAGAAAGAATTTAAATAAATAGTACGTGACTATGAAGCTTTCGAAAAATAGAATTGAATTATTTGTATATAAAAGGTATTTCGATATATAATTAGTGGACTAATATTCATGTTAAAATAATTATGCTTCAAATGTTCTAAATCAATATTAACATGAAAAGCTTTTGAATGAAGAATTAACTGTGAAATATTTGAGAACAAAAATTTAAATAACACACAAATATTGTTTTAGTGATATCTATAATTTAAATTGTAAATTATATTGTTCATTGATACTTAATTTGTTCCAATGAACTATCAAAGGGAGTTCAAGACACGCATAAAGTCAAAAGTAAAGTTCCTCGGCGTCAGATAGGAGAATAATGAAGCTGAAAAACGAGATTTGCGTCAATCAAAAGTGAAGCAACATTGAGATAATTTGAACAAAGGAATACATAAAGTGAAGTTCTTTGAAGAAGATTTAAGAGAAGAAATCACATACCTGAAGTTTCCTAATTCAGCGTCTAACACACAAGAGAAGATGAATAGTGCAGAGATATCCAAGTTCAGAGACAATCAAGAAAAATGAAGAAAGTATTTGAAATTCAAATACAACTTAAAGACACGAAGATCAAACATAAGCAAACATTTTCATATTGAGCATCTAACACGTAGAAAATGATGAATAGTACGAGAAATAAAATATCCAAACGAAAAAAGTAATTCAAACCTCAATATTCACATCAAATACGATTAAAGAAATATTTTGAAATATTTTATAAAATTCAAAAAGCATAGATTACACAATAACAGAAGATAAAGGACTATGTGACAGATTGAGCAGATAAAGATTCAAGTGTCAACGTTCATATTTGAGTAAGATAAAAAAAGTTCCTGAAAATCCTTAAACGCAAAGATCATTCAGAGCAACAATTTCTATATCGAGCGTCCAAGATTTGAAGAAATCCTCGTACACATTTTAGAAGTCTATATAAAGACTTCGAGAGTGAAAAACATAACAATGAAGTGCATAAAAACGATATACAAAAGTGTAGAGAAAAACAGTGTAAAGTTGTCTTTAGAATTGTGCTTAAAATTTCTAAAGAGCAACACGTTAGAATTAAGTCTTGAGCAAAACCATTGTAAATCATTCATCACTGTGAAATATACATAGTGATCCTTCTTTGTTCACTCTAAAAGAGAGTTTTCTCATTGTATTGAGAATTATTTGATTTCAGGGAAAGATTATTACTGTGTACTTAGGGAGGTTAGAATAGTTGGTGAACTTACAAAGATTGAGAATATTGTGTGTACTTCATTGTATTTATAAGATGTTTAAAACATTTAACACTATATATATTGTGTATTTTTACAGCTTGAAGGCAATAAAGACAATTTTAAAGAATAATTAGATTTAATTGATCCTTACACTATCCTTCAAGACAAAAAAAAATTGTTATATATTTTGTATTTTTACAGCTTGAAGACAATAAAGACAATCTTAAAGAATAATTAGATTTAATTGATCCTTACACTATGACAATAAAAATTATGTACTTTGAACACATCTATATATAATCTATATATAATGTTATTATGGATATTGTATAAAATGTTTTCCTCACTTGGAGATATGTGACATTAGTTATGTAATGTTGAGTTTTAAAGACAAAAATAAAAATACTTATTCTTTCCATTTAAACATTTTGATAAGTAATCTTTGTAAAATAAAAAAAATATATATTACAATTTTTGTCAATATTTTAGGCAACGTTTTTTAAAAAAATTTAATTGTTAAGACTTTAAACAACTGTTTTAAAATTATACCACGACTAATAAACAAGTTGCCTAAACTTTAAGTCACGATTTATGGTTGGATCACAATTTTATTATGTTGTTGCCTAATGCACTATTTGCTGTAGTGGTGTTTGTAAAATCAAACAAATAAAAATTACATGAACTACAAAATCACATAAAATTATCTCTCTGTCAAACACCATTTGTGTTTCATCAATAAGTTAAATTTTTTGGAAGAAGTTAATTCTTGAAAACAGTTACATTCACGTTATATCTTTCTAACTCATGGCATCATTCATTGTTTAATTTTCACACTTAGAACCGGTGTCTTGGTGTAATAGATCTCCACTCTTACTACTTTTGTGATAGATTTTAAACAAAATTATATTCTTGACTGTGTGCTACATATTACTGGGTGTGTATGCAACTATGTTGAATTTTCAAGAACAGTGAAGCAATCCATTTCAGACTAATTGTATTGAACTGTGTAAATTCAAGAATCCAACCAGTTTTGAAAATTGTGTTCTTGTTTCTATCTTTAATCTTTTCCTGCGCAAGTGCAACCGAAATGGCACGACCTTCTAAAGTAATGAAATTAAATTAATAACATTTTTAATAGATCATATTAGAAAATGGAGTGATTCTAACATGTTGTAGCAGGGGAAAATCTATAGATTAGCATCATATACGTCAAAATTATTGATCAAAGAAATTGAACCATGTGTCTCTTCAGATGATGGTAAGTAGCACATTGCAAGAAATTCTGAAGCCCTATGCAATCAGAGATTTGTAAATTTTAGATAGGAATCAGGCCTAGTAGCTCCAATGCACCAACTTAGTTGTTCATCGTTAGAATCATATGTAGATATGCGTAAGATCCTATTGTGGTAATCATACAAGGATGAACGGTGGCCAACACTGACATATGTTATGTTTGCTGCTGCAATCTTTTCATACAAATGAACCTGTAAGCAAAAGCCAGCACTTGCACATCTTAAACAATAATTTTGGAGGACTCAACAATACACTCAAAATTTGTATAAATATCATTGTCACTGATACAACAAAAATGGGTGCCTAAATTAACATAAATCACACATATTTTGTTTAACTCATGAATAATTGAATCATACTAAAATTTTAGAGATGTAATTACCAAAAGGAAAATCTATGATAAATAAGTCACTTAAAAACTGGTTACTAAAAAAACATATGACAGTTAAGATTTCATTTTATATTCCTAGATAGAATTTCCGTACAAAAATATAACACTTAAATTAGTTAGAATATAAGAACTTAAAAGAAGACAAGATATAACTATTCAAATTCTTATACTGCAAACATTGTCTGCATATGCTCAAAATTTTCTTTTTGCATGAAAAAGAGTAAAAGCTCATGTATAAGAAATAATATTTCACAGTCAAGTGAGGCAAGAGTGAGAATGTTGACAATGGTGCACAGATGTCTGGAAAAAATTTTCCCTGTTTTTTCTTTTTTTACTTGAGGGGGTAGATATTTTTTTATCTAGGCATATGTTTTGAATCAAATATCCATATATTATTATATGTACTTAGGAATTCAACAGTACCTCATTGGCCTCATCAAGTGCACTTGTAGCTTCATCTAGTAAAGCCAATTGAGGCTTTGAAAGTAAAAGACGGGCAAATGCAAGACGTTGCTGTTCTCCCAAAGAAAGGACACTAGACCATTCAAGTGTGGAATCTAAACTGAAACGAGCCAATAAATATCCAAGGCGTACATCCTCTAATACCTTTATCAGTTCATCTGTTGTTGGCTTCATAGGCTTATCAATTGTGTTATCAGAGTTTGTCAAGTTTGACAAGAAAGGAAGCGCATCTGCATAACAATTTTTAACACTCAATCAGCAAAGCTTAAACAATTTCAGCCAAACTACTAAACAATAACAGGGATTTTTCTATTTAATCACATTAAATAAAAGTGTCTATTTTCAGCATCATCTGATCAAATCAGCTCATTCATAACATCGTGGTAACAATTGTTATGCAGATAGAACCTGTTGCACCTTACAAATCAATGCTCAAAATTGATAATTTTGATTGTATTTGTTCACTTGATTATAAAGTCAGGACTCTACATGAAAGGAAAACACATACATAAGAACTCTGTAACCTGGGTTGATGATCCTAAAAAAAAGGGTTTAATTTTTCAGATCACAACCAAGATCAAACTGTCTGACTAACAGCTAACATTCAACTAAAAGGGACTACGTTTTCAAGATTCTAGACAGCTACAGATCCATTTCACTGAGGGCAATGAAAATTCATTTTTCAAGAGTTGTTTCTTCAATAGGATGAAGATTCAAAAGCTGTTGGTTAGGCTTGCTTATTATATTATCTTCTGAAGGCAGAGTCTGCAAAAGAATATACCAATTATTCTAAAAGTCTCTTTAGAGTTGCAAGCTCAAAGAACTTTAGTAATAATACTTATGTATAACAATCAAATAATATCATATTTCCTATTAAATTAATCATTTCTTTTATAAAGCCTGTCAGGCTGCTACAAAAAACTACAAGGGCGTTTTTAGTATTCCGGGGGAAGAAATAAATCACCATTTCAGCATTATCTCTGTTAGGCCCACAACTCCAAAAATCACAATTGAGCACATGACATGAGACAGATAGAGAACAATAAAAGACTTCCATTTTTAATTAAAAAAATGAGTTTGCATAAGAAATAAAAATAAAATATTTAAGCATGGGGGGAAAGGAAACTAGAAATCACATACTTGTTTGTTTATCAGACATAGGAACTACATCGGCCCAAGTTGGATAAAGTAATTGTTGACGAAGAGTACCCAAAACCATATATGGTCTTTGTGGAAGGAAAAAAATTCTGCTTACGGATTTTCCATCTGCTTCATATGTGTCAGGAGCATTATTTACTGGAGCATTCACATCTGAAGAAATGAATTGTTCAGGATATTCTCCACCTTTTACATAGTATGTGATCTTTCCAGTTCCATTTTTCCACAGACCAGCCAAAGCCCTTAAGAGAGAAGTCTTACCACTTCCACTTGGTCCAATAACCTGTTAATTTGGCTATATTCAGAAGAGTATTTGTATAATCCTATGGCCTTATGAATATAAAATTACAAACCTAACTTCTTAATATGTTGTCGGTAAGTGAGGGGCCAATGGATGTCTTACCAGTAAATTATCTTTTTCCTTGATCATCAGTGACAAGTCTCTAACAAGTGTAGATGCATTTGGTGTCTTCAGAGTCAAATCTTCTATCTCTAGTAATGTTGCATATTTTTCTAGTGGAGTGGATCCATTAGATTCCAATGCAGATGAACTTCTAAAATATTTGTATATAATTTGTATGTCTTCCAAAGTATCAGAGGGAGAGTTAGAGTTGCTTCTGTCCAAAACATCATCAAACTCACCTGCGCATGCAATGCAATGCATATTAGTCAGTAGCTCATTACATTAAAAGCAACAAAGCTAGCCTGCCAAGCATATATAAGACAACAGGTGGGACAGATAAATATCACAGACTGGAGAGTATAACTACTTGCAATATGAACTGCAGTGCAGAAAATGTTGAAAGAGAGAAAAAAGAAAGGAAAAAGGGAAGGCGGAAAGTAACATGAATAAGTTAAGGTTGGCTAACTTACAAAATAACATCTTTAAAACATTGTAATACCTCCTTTTTTTCTTTGGGACCTATTATTTGTGTTTATGCCAACATAAGCACAAATTATCAAAATGGATCCCCTTTTTTTGTACAGAGTATAATTCATAACTCAGTCACTCATGCTCATTATCTTTCACAGATTAGCACATATTAAAAACTGATAGGAATGATAAGGGAAAAATATTGTACCTAACCGATTAATAACAGCAGAAAAAGCACTTATAGATTGAAACTGGTATACAACAAGGGAAAAGTCGGCAAGGATATGATTAAAAGCAGAACGTGACTGATTGATGACACCAAACCCGATTTTTCCTGAGAAATACATGGGGGCAACAACAGCAGCAGGAAGAACTTGAATGATATAGCGGTAGCCACTGGTGAAGAACTCCAGATTTCTAGAAGCCATCAACAATTGCTGTAAAAAATAACAAGTAACACCATGCATCATTATGTTATAACAAGGTAGAGGATAAAACTGCATTACATAACTCAATAAAGAAAAACAAAGTGATGCTGCAACAAGGTTAGATTGGTATTTGACGAAGTTTCTTAATTCACAAATCTAGTCAGTGAACATGGCTATATAGCTTTCAAAGATGTTAAAGTTAATAAATATATAAATCTAGTTTTTCAATCACGAAAAAGAAAACAGACAAAGCAGCATTTAAATGCTGCTCACTTTATGTTGATTATACAAATCTAGCAGTATATGCAGTAAAACTCAAGAAATCAATTAGCTTGAACATAGATACTGGCAATATAATGTACACAATTAGTTTTCAAAGTGAAAAAAAAGGTAAGCACAAAGAAGAAATATCTCACAGTCAGATTTTCATAAGCGCTTTTGAAGCGCTGCAGAAGAAGTTGCATTTCGCTTTCTTCACCACTATAGAAAGCAATTGATTCAGCATTTTCCCGTACACGTACAAGTCCATAACGAAAGTCTGCTTCCTTTTTCTCTTGCAGGAAATTTAAATTCACCAGTCCCTAATATTTTCACAACTTCCCAGTTAGTAAAACGGGAACTTTTTGTTATTAGGGAGACAGGTGGTAGTTTACCATCACAATTTGAGCTATCAAAGAAATACTCATTACCCTTCCAAGTAAAACACTGATAGCTGTCCCACCTATCGAGTATACGAGAAGAACAACAAAAAGTGGAGGATAGATTCCATACAAGATATTACTGAATGAGATTAAGTCTACAGCAGCATTAAAGAGTGTTAGAGAGAAAGCAAGGGATGTTCTAGTGAAAGAACTTATATCATCAACAATTCGCTGGTCTGGATTATCAATAATTGACTGTGACTGAATTTTATAGAAAGTTTGATTCTTCAGATAGCGATCCATGTAATAGCTTGTCATCCAAGACCTCCATCTCAAGGAAAGAGTTTCTTTTGCATAATCTCTCAATACAAAAAACTGCAATGTAGTGATGAACAGGGTTAGAAACATGTGTAGAAGATTTGAAAATGGTTATGACAAAGCAACAAGAATCGGGCATGTGATTTTATTAAATCCAAAAATTCATTCATTTCAATATCAATTAATGATTAAGAAGAAATGCTGCAACACAATTAAGAAAGGAAACTACTTCCAAAAGGATCAAAAGAGGAATACAATTCTGATGTCTATTGTCTTAGCCTCATATGACAGATAAAGCCCAAAACATGAAAAGGTGTAACTTCCAAATTCACATCTAGTCCTCATTTTCACTCTTTTCTTTCCAACTAAGACACTAGATCAGATGGCATTACACATTGCTCTAAGAACTAAAGCAAAGTATAGCAGAGATATACCTAAGAAAGTGCAGCAATGTGCTCACCGGGATTCCTCCAGCAAAGCCAACCAAGTAGTACAGTAGTTGCTTCGTGAATTGCTCTTGATCCTTGTCTTGCATTAATAAACTTAAAACAGTTCAGTTTCTTGTTGCCACTACATACTAAAGTAAAAAGTAAAACAAAATCTCAAATTCAAATACAAGCAAACATTATATGACCAGATAGATGGTAAATGGAAGATAAACAAAATCAGCTACGTCCACATATAGACATGACCTTACTGGCAAGTGCATTGAAGAAGTCTCTCCCCAAGAAATTGAAGCCAACACTGATTCCAGTAGTAACCAAAGTGAGAGAAAAAACGCCAGCAAGCTGCAACCTTGCTTGCACCTTGTCATCTGAATTCCAGTAAGGAGCTGCCACCTTCCAGAACCTCCTAAAAAGTGTCTGCAGATCAGGACTCCGACCCTGTGCAGCAACTACACTACTCTCTTCCCCCACTTCCCTATTTCCCTGCACTTTCAACACAATTTTCAAACTATTCATCAACCAAACCCTTCACAAAATTTATGTGTATCACGTCACCATGTAGTATATATTGATTCTCTTGGATACAACACCCATGCTTTTAGAAAGATTACTAAAATCCAATTCAGCTTCAAGACATATAATGTATGCATGTAAAAAATATAGAAGCAGGGAAGCATTGTCTATTGATGAAACAAAATGAAAATTGTCCCGATGATTTCAACAAAGAATGAGATTCATAGTACAATTCTTATTTATAAATAATAAAAAGTAATTTATCATAACAATGGTTTATAATTTTGCTTGTTTTCTGAAATCTCCAGGAAACATGTTCTTAATTTAGATTTACAAAAAAAAATTGCAGAATTACAATTACAGTGCCGGATATGTATGAAATAAAATTAAAAAAAAAAAAAAAACACATTTTGTGGATCGTAGGTAACAACGAACAACACAAGCAAACCTTATCTGGGTCGGGTGGCAATGGAGTCTGTGTTGCAGCGGATGAAGAGGGACACCTGCTCAAGTTCCTCCTCCTCCTGTAAGGCCTTCCTTTGGACATGGGCATTGTGGTCAAGTGGCAAAATTGGAGTGAGCACACTAAAACCAACTTTAAGTTACATGGCCATGCAATGGAGGGTTTGACTTATAGGCAGAGGTAAGGGTGTTTCTTCTTGCACCCTACATTTTTCTTCTATACCATTATATTTTTCGAAATATCCAAATTATCCTTGAAAGTTTTGTATGACTCTCGAATAGGGAGTGTTTAGCATGTAAAAGGTGTTTCTGAAATATGAATCCAGATGGAAAAAAAAATCATTCAATAATACCTTTTCTAGAACACACTTTTTACTTTTGAAATTATTAAAGATAAGATACCAGAGTTATAATAGAAGAATTTTAATATTAATTGAGAATTTATTGAAAAAAATTTCTAACTATTAGTTGTTTTTCTTTAATTATCAGTTTCTCTTTATTATCAGTTATTGTTTCTCTTAATAGAGATAAATAACCTTTATTTTATATTTAATTATTTTTTAATAGAAGTAAATAACCTTTATTTTATATTTAATTATTGATTTTTTTTCTTTTTAGTTAAACCTAGAATAAGTGTACGGCTCAATTCCCTAACTAACATCATTTACACTTTTATTTCCCTATCTAACACCCTTTTGTTTTTATTTCCCTATTTAGCACCCTTTTGTTTTTATTTTCCTATCTAATACCATTTTATTTTTTATTTTTCTATCTAGCACCATTTTAAAAATAAATAAAAAAGAATATATTAATTTTTTTTATAATTTTAATTTTGAATATATTAAAAAATAAGTATTTTTAATGTTTAAAATAGTTAGAAATATAATTAATAAATAAATAAATGATTTTTTATAAAATAAAAATAAAAAAGTAATAAATTAAAAATGTTTAGTTTAATTTTTTTTTTAAGAATGAAGAAAATAAAAGATTAAACTCTATAACAACATAAAAGTTGAATCTATAAACATAAATTAATATTTATTTTTATTATTATTGATGATGTAATCATGTTAATTTCAAGTAAAAAATACAAGACATAATTATAAAAAAATCAAAATCAATTAGTATTAATTAATATTGGACGCACAAATAATATTGAAGTGTATATCTACCAAAATGCAAAATCCCAAAAAAAAAAATAATGCAATTGCTACAATTAATGCTTAAAAATAAAAAAATGTAAAAAAAAATAAATATAGAAAATAAAAAATGAAGAATATTGACCTGCATACACTGGTCAAATATTATGCCCAAGTCCTGACATGAAAATAACCTCAAAGGGGAGACCTAAGTCAAGTTGAATAAGGACTGATATAAACATAAAAGAACAACGTCCCAACATTATTGGATTGTGCAATTCTCGTCATTAATTATGTTATGTTTCATTTCGCACAAACTATTTAATGTACCATTGAAGAAAATATTAAATGAATGATCATCTTTCACTTATTTTTCTTTTTATGATCAACATCTACTTATTTAATATCGTTTTATATCTCTTATTTTTATCTTGTTTAGATTTTTATTTATTTTTATATCTTGTATATTTATCTTATTTTGTTTTGTCTTTATTTTATATCTTATATATGTTTAGTTATTATTTTTTTCTGCCATTATTTATTTATTTTTATTTTTTATTTTTATTTTATTATTATTGTTTTTATTTTCTATACTTATTTATTTTTGTATTTTTTCTTCTTATTTTTAAGCATTAGTGTAACATTTGCATTAGTTTTTTTTTTTAGATTTTGCATTTAGGATAGAAATTTCAATATTATTTATGTGTCCACTATTAATTAATACTAACTATACTAACTGAATTTGATTTTTTTATAATTATGTTCTGTATTTTTTATAATTATGTCCTGTATTTTTTACTTAAAATTAACATGATTACATCATGAATAATAATAAAAATAAATACTAATTTATGTTTATAGATTCAATTTTTATGTTGTTGTAAAGTTTAATTTCTTATTTTCTTTATTCTTAAAAAAATAATTTTAAATTAAATATTTTTTTATTTTTATTTTGTAAAAACTCATTTCTTTATTCATTAATTATATTTTTAACTATTTTAAACATTAAAAATACTTATTTTTTTAATGCATTTAAAATTAAAATTATCAAAAAAAATATAATTTATTATTTATTTATTTTTGAAATGGTGTTAGATAAGGAAATAAAAAATAAAAGAGTGTTAGATAGGAAAATAAAAACAAAAAGATGTTAAATATGAAAATAAAAGCAAAAGAGTACTAGTTAGAGAAATAAAAATGTAAATGATGCTAGATAGGAAATTTAACTACTACTTGTATATAATATATATTCTTTCTCTATTCTTTCTCTGGTAAATCCAAAATTTATAAATTTCATAATAGGAGTGGTAAATCCGGAATTTAAAAAATTGTTCTGGTATTTCGAAATGGTTATCGACTGTCATTTCAAAAAAGAGGTTATGGATTGTCTTTTTCAGAATAGAATATAATATGCATGTAATTCCTTCGTTCTGAAATATAATTCCTTCCCCATCTCATTTCGGAATCATTATTTCCACAAATGGATTACCAATTCTAAAATAAAAAAAAGGCACATTCTCCCTGCACCCAACACATTCTAACTGGCACCCAATCACTTAATAGTAAAAGACGAATATATCCTTAATGAAATTTTGAAAATTATAATTGTGATATGCACCCAATCACCTGCACCAACCCTATTCTTCTCTTCTTCCATTCCATTGTGCCTGCCGCAGCCACCGTAAGTCATCGTGTTGTGCAGCTACCGTGAGCAAGCTTGTTGTCCAACCACCGTGAGCGACGTTCTTCTCCATTCTTCTGCACCCACCGTGACCTCCATTATCGCAGGCAGAGCACCAGATTCGAAGGTACGTCATGCTTCTGGATATTTTTATCCATAAGTGAGTGAGAGTTGCGGATATTTTTATCCGCAAGTGACTTTTGAGAGGTGCGGATATTTTTATCCGTAAGGGAGTTTGGGGTCCGGATATTTTTATCCGTAAGTT
>Ga0123342_1000585_pt1 | contig 58169 bp, 36 predicted proteins | sample Turbeawhitnodule_FD_89960 | JGI IMG/M metagenome (GOLD analysis project Ga0123342, IMG submission 89960) | Root nodule microbial communities of legume samples collected from Mexico - Turtle bean Mexico white nodule | ecosystem: Host-associated > Plants > Roots > Nodule | place: Mexico: Nepantla... | reverse complement strand
CCGGCCGACCGAGGCACGCGAGGAAGAAGGAAACTCGAAGGACAAGACAACTAAGACTGAAGCAGACACCTTGTATCGACGTGGACCAACATTACTCAGTCCCCAATATCCATACAGGTACAAGAATATATATTTACGTTACAGTGTGGATCTAGAAATAAGAAATATATATCATATATACCATAATAATGTTATTAATTACTATAATTACGTAATTTCATTAATTAAAAAGTCAATAAAATAATCGACGACTTTGTAGAAAAAAATCAATATAATATTATCATGAGTTATCCGTTGGCGTGATAAAATTACATAATAATATAATATACGCTGCATAAAAAATAATATGATATAATTTATAATGTATAATATATATTGTTCTTAATTTCTTATATTTTCCCTTCCCAGCGTCTTTAAATAGCACTGAGCGCGGGCTTTTACATATTTGAGTGGGGTTTTGGAAAATTTTCTTAGCAAAAACCTTTTTCTTTTCTCATCTTCTTTCCTTGAACCCTGTGTTTGAGACTTTCAGAATCATTCACCATTATGTGTCTCTTCGACTACCACCGTTTCGATCAAGAACTCCTTCGCACCATCGCTTACGACGCTCTCGTTTGGAGCTCTCTCCACGGCCTCGTCGTTGGTGATTACTCCTCTCAGGTAACTCTTCCACCATTTTCTTTTCTGATTTCTTTGATTCCCTTTGCTTCTTTACAATGTATCATGCCATAACCTAAATCAATGGATGCAGGGATCAGGGAGCGTTCCTGGCGTGGGATTGGTGCATGCTCCGTTTGCATTGTTGCCGACGCCGTTTCCCCAAAACCAGTGGAGACAAGCCTCTGAATTGGCTCCTATATTCAATGAACTCGTTGATCGTGTTAGCTTGGATGCACCCTTTCTCCAACACGCTCTCTCCAGGTTAACCCTCCGTCAACTGTTTCTTGTTACGTTCTGCATGCATTTTAGGGTTTATATATGATTCTATAATATAATATACACGCGCACTTTATTTGTTTGTGTGCATTGATATTTTTGTCTCTCTTTCTAATCCAAGAACTAAGGAAGCGGATGAATTCACCTCTAGACTCTTGGACATTCATTGCAAGATGCTACAGATTAACAAAAAAGAGGTAACTGTTGTTTGTGGACATTTACAGAAAACACAAATCTTACATATAATTTTTCCTTACTTTAAGCAATTTTCTTGGTGATGTGATGTGAGACAACGGGAATTGTCTTGTTATTTTTGGTCTGCCACATTTTTTTTTGCAGGAAATACGATTGGGGTTACATCGGTCAGATTATATGCTTGATGAAAAGACTAATTCACTTCTGCAAATAGAACTGAACACCATTGCCTCTTCATTTGCCGGCCTTAGTAACCTTGTGACTGAACTTCACAGGTAAATGTTGCTGTGTTACACATATTTACAATGCTATCACCTAATGGTAAGAGGTTTTATTTTGTTTCATTGCAGTTATGGGTTTGTTTAATTTAAATTCCCGAATTCTCATTGTTCATACATGTATTTATATTTTTGTCATGCATTTGAAGTTTGTAAAGTGGTTTAAAATCAGAAGTTATTTTCTATTTCAATTCCTTTGTCCAACCCTTTTCCTTTCTTTTTATATATTGGTCGTGTGAATAAGTTATTAAAAAAATCCATCTTATTATATATGTATAAACTTTTTTATACTAAATGTTAAAAACATTATGACTGGATGAATTTTTCAAAATCCTTGTTTATATTAAAATTTTATTTAAAAATCTGCACTCATATTCTAATAACCTATTTAAGTTTTTTTATTAACAAAAACAAATAAATAATAAAGGTATTTCACAAATACTTCAACATTTGTACAAGTAAACTTAAGACTTCAAACTCTCTATAACTTCAAACTCTCTATAAGAGAGTTTCAAATCAAAACAACACCATCCAAGTCTTCCACTACCTCTCTATAACAGAATTTCAAATCATTACAACACCATCCAATGTCTTTTATTACCACACCTAATACTTGTTTGATAGATTTCATGAAAACCAACTCTTCAAGACATTAGTTGAAATAAGAAAAACTAACTAGATGAACTTTGGAAAAAACTCAACTCACGATTATATCTATAAGAAAATGATATATAAGAATGATGATTCATTAATTATGTGGTGATCCATTAATTATGAAATTCTATCATTAATAAATTAATTACATATAATTTCGTATAATTACATCTAATTTGATAATTATTATTTCTTTAATAATATCTTTAATTACATTATTATGAAGATTTCAATGTGATTTATTCTTATATTGTATAAGGGTTGAAACACTCCTAAAATGTCCCATTAATTTATTTAATTTTTTTTAAAAAAAATAAAATTGATTCACGACATCTTTAATCCTAGTAATTTTAAAATTTAAAAAGTGTTTTTTTTGTGTGTTTAGATAGACTTTAGAAATCACCAAATCTGACCCACTGCTCATTTGCGTCCTTAGCTATAACAAGTGAAGGAACTACTTTCCTACATTGCAATCAGGAAGTACACGCACAGACCTTTCTTCATTTTGTTCTTTTACTTGTTTACAATTTTTGTTAATTTGAAATAAATGATATTTTAGTTTCATAAATTTTTTTATCAAATTAAAATTTTCTGTTTTTTGAATTAAAAAAATTTGGTCGTTTTCTGATTCTCTTCTCATAAGACTGTAATGCTCATTTTTTTTATGATCTGACTTTTAACTCTTAATTGTGAAAGTCTGTAATTTTTTGAATTGTTTAATTTACTTATTTTTAACTACTTTGTGTATTCATATTATAAAAGTTATAAATAATTTATCATGTACTTATGATATTTTAGTATAGCTGCTATGCTATATCAGATATTTTGGTTGTTTATGCTGTGCCGTTGTATAGGATTAAAAAATATATATTTGAAATTATTCATAGTAATGTATTTTAGTTTTAATAAAATTTGTATTCTAAAGAAATATCTTATATTAGTTTTTTTTTTATCAGCAAAATCTTATATTAGTTCGTCATTTTCTAGATACATACTTTCTCGCCATGGAAAAGTGCTTGGACTTGATTCCAAAAGTATTGGTGCCAACGATGCTGTTAATCAAAATGCAGAGGCCCTGGCTAAAGCTTGGAGTGAGTATAATAACCCCAGGTCAGTTCAGGAAAAAATAACCTTTAACTTTCTCTTGATTTTTTTATGCTGCTTTTGATTCATTATGTTTTCTTTATATCCATGTAGGGCTGTGATTATGATTGTTGTTCAAGCCGAAGAACGAAACATGTACGATCAGCATTTTGTCAGTGCAGTTCTGAGAGAAAAATATCCTTTTCTGAATAGTGATAAATAATGTCAACAGAAAAATGTTCATTTTACTATATATAGTTTTAGAGCTCTTCTATTTTCATAATTTGTGAAATTAAATGTGATACCAAGGGATATAAAGGAATGCTTTTATATGTAAAGAAAGCTATATATTTGTGTTGTGTTATTGTCCTTAGCTATATAACACGCACAATATTACAAGTATACGGAAAACATTGGCAGAAGTAGATGAAGAAGGGGAAATTTTACCTGATGGAACGCTTTGTGTGTATGTAATTAACCTTCACCCACAAAAATAAAAACTGAATTTTCAGCTATTGTTTGTGGTTTAATTTAATTACATTATATTTGAGTGTGAAGGAGTATACATAATTTTTGCAGGGATGGACGGGAAATTTCAGTCATTTATTTCCGTGCTGGCTATACGCCAGTTGACTATCCTTCAGAATCTGTAAGAGTGACATGAATTCAGTTTTTGTATAAGGCATTTCTTTTTCATCAGTTTTTTTCAAAATCAGTTTTTTAATAAAATTGGCCTTCATCAAAATATACAACCATGTCTACTTTTGTATATCTAGATGACATCTAGTTTCCTTATTCTATGACCATAATATTGTTTCTTGTTACGCTTTTATTATCTTGTAATATTAGTGAGCCTTCTAGCTTCACTTTGACATATATATGTTGCTAAAAAATGTAGGAATGGAAAGCTAGGCTACTGATGGAACAATCTTCTGCTGTCAAGTGTCCTTCTATTTCCTATCATCTGGTTGGCACAAAAAAGATTCAACAGGAACTTGCAAAGCCCGGTGTTCTTGAGAGGTACCTTTTCTTACCAAGTGTATGATGAACTATTTTGAGTAGTCATATAAGATAAGATTATACTTAAAGATCTGTTTTCCCATCCATACGTTGCTCTGTAGGTTGGTTATGATATGATTGTACCCTCTAGGAATGATATGTTTGCATCTGAGGTATTGAAATTGGATGGAGGGAGTTCGCTATCAAAAGCTCATGTTGTCCATAGGGCAGATCCTAATTTGGGAATGTTTCGATTGAAGAGTTAGACTAGTCAGTTGGTAGAAGTTGTCATTGACTCAGGCTCTACTAATGATAGGGATGAAAATTCAAAAACTTTTCCAGAGTGGCTCATGGAAAGACTTGATGTTAACAGAAGAAATCAGTAAATTAGGATGGGGAAGCTTTGATTTGATGCGTTTTCCTCATTTTTCATTTTTTTTATTTGGTTTCATGTACGGGTGGGCATGGATAGGATTTTCCAAAATCAAATCCAAATAAATGGATTGGATTTAAAATCCTTATCCATTTTAACTAGATCAAATATATTTGGATTTTTTTAAAATGCATTTAAGGTGGATTAAATCTAGATTAAATCCACTTTTTTAATTATATTAAATCCATTTTATCAATTACATTAAATCCATTTTGACACACAGAGACTAACTGCTCGAACTGGGCCTAAGCCGATTTAACCTGGACACAGACCAACTCGGCTCTACATCGGTCCCGACCCTAAGCCGATTTAACCTGGACACAGACCAACTCGGCTCTACATCGGTCCCGACCCAAACGGCTCGACATCGGGCCCGAACGGCTATACATCGGCTCGGGCCCAAACAACTCGATATCGGCCTGAGCTGAACGACTCAACATCGGCCCAGGCCCGCTCGGCTCGACATCGGCCCAGGCCCGCTCGCCTCGACATCGGCCCGCGCCCGCTCGCCTCGACATCGGTCTGGGCTCGCTCCGCTCGACATTAGTCCCGGCCCGCTCACTGGCCCGGCTATGAACGGCTCAAAATCGGCCCTGACTCGCACGATTTAACATCGACCCGAGCTCAAATGACTAGATATCGGCCTAGGCCCGCTCGGCTCGACATCAGTTCGGGCTCGCTTGGCTCAATATCGGCCCAAGCGACTCGACATTGGCCCAAAATGACTCGGCTTGACTTTGGTCTGAAATGACTTAGCTTGACTTTGGTCCATATCGACTCAATTTGACTTGGGCTCGGACGACCCAGCTCGACGTGGACTTGGGTCGACTTTGCTCAACCTGGGCCTGAATTGTCTTAGCTCAACCTGGATCGGGCCAAGTCAAAATCTAACCCAAAATACAATTTGGATAATCCAAAAATGTATCCAATCCATATCCAATTAAATGGATTGGATTTAAAATCCAAAAATATGGATTTGGATTTGAGATAAATCCATTTAAATGGATCAAAACTAGTATGAATTTGAATAATTATGAATTGAATTTTGTAATTTGGATTTTTTGCCCACCCTTAATTTCATGTTTCCTTTTTTATGGAGGATATCAGAGCTACCCTTATACTTCCTATTTTGGTTTAGGGAATACAACTTTTGTTGTATGTATGTACTGAAAAACGTTTTATAACTAAATCCTTGAATTAAAACTGTGAACAGGTTTCTTGAAAACAAAAATGACATTGTTAAACTGCGTAAATGCTTTGCTGGGTTGTGGAGTTTGGATGATTCAAGTATTCTTACAAAAGCAATTGAAAAGCCAGAGTTATTTGTGATGAAGCCCCAAAGATAAGGAGGAGGTCTAACACTACCTAAACTTTGATTCAACCTACTGCCTTACTTTATTGAAAAAATTAAACATAGGGGAAGATACTTATATGACAATCTATTTTTCAGGAAACAATATTTATGGTGATGATGTGAGGGAGACCCTCCAAAAGTTGCAGAAATCAGGTTCTCAAGAAGATGCAGCTTATATCCTTATGCAGAGGATATTTCCAACTATTTCTGCAGCAGTTTTGATGCGTAATGGATGTTTGAGTAAGGATCATGCCATTTCAGAACTAGGGATATTTGGTACTTATTTAAGGTACATTTGCTTGATCACCTGACTATAACAGTGCTGAGTTTAAATTTGTTTTAACTTGATATTCATGCACTGAAATATGCAGGAATAAGGATAAGGTTATCATTAACAAACCAAGTGGCTATTTGATGCGTACAAAAATGTCATCATCTGATGAAGGTGGGGTTGCATCTGGTTTTGCAGTGCTAGATAGTCTATACTTGACTTGAGGGAACCAACAATATATATATATATATATATTGAAGAAGCTTATAGAAGGAACGTTAACTTGATGAAATGCATTTGTCACTAAGAAATGCTAGCAATCTGACGCTGATTTTATTTAATAACCCGGGTCCAATCTTTATTAGCGGGACCAGTAGAAAATTCATTCATCAATAAAAGAAAATGCAATATTGCTTATATCATATTCGTATCTTTAAAGTGGCCAGTGAAGCTTCCACCGACCACCATAATACCTGAAATGAATGAAATGCACCGGTTTTTCACCAGTTGTGGATCTGAGACTGTCATTTGATAAACAAGGATTGTGCTATTGTCTTTACTTTGAAAAGCTTTGGCATATGGCATTGTTGGTATTGAACTAATTTATGAAAAAAATGAAGTAAACAAGGATCAAGTTGCTAAATGAAGTAGTAAAACACTAAACCTGTTTCAATGGGATAGCTGACCTTTCTGAAATCATCACAAGAGACCAGTGTATTGGCTATGAAAGCTATGTTACAATTATCATTAGCTAATGATGGTTAATTCTTAATTTTGTTTTGTCACTCCACCCATATTCACGAGCTCGATTTTCCCACAGTGCTGTGAGCCGGCGTTCTTCAATGAGCTCGGCCTCTGCCCTCTGCCTTGCTTCTTCACAAGTTTCCATCCCAATGTTGCACTTTTCTGCTTCCTTCTGGTATTGTGAAAAGGTTTTCCTGGCATCCATTACTAACCTTTTGGTGTGTTCCAAGCTCTCGTTGGCCACTACTTTCTGCAAATTTAGCTCCTCGGATAGCATTGTCAGTAGACCCTTGTTCATTTCCTCATTCAAAACAGGATCATGTTTACCACAATCTGCACTTGCAATTTCGTGGTATACATGAGTCAAGCTTGATATTAAAAACTAAAAACCCATGATGCATCAAAGTAAATAAGCGCAGAATAAAGCAAATTGTTTTGTGAAACGTTTCAACAAGAAATGCAGGAGATAAAGTTACCAGAAATTGAGCCATTGGCAAGTCCTGCAAAAGTGAACAACATGGTTGAGAAATAAACCAATGTATTAAAGAATGTGACAACCATATATGCAAAACTAATAAACAAAACTCTGGGAGTAAATGCAAAGGTTTTTGATAGAAAAACTTTCCTCAATTTTTTGTGGAAGACAACTAAAACTGGAAAATAATACTTGTATGTGTAATCTTCGAACTCCCACCATGTCTAACGAAGTATATGGCAACACAAAATACAGTTATGGCAGCAGGCTTAATATTAGCTAATTTCCCAATGCCCCAATTTTCTTTGGTTCTTCCCTTTTTAGGACCAAAGGTAGATCCAAGATTTCAAGTTTACCAATTGAACTTCCTAACACTAAGATGTGTGGATGGAATAGCAGAAATAAGAAAACTTTAGCTTTCTACATTATTAAAGATATAGTGGTTCTAATTCTTTCTACGAAGTCAGTGCATTTTTCTGATGATTTTCTTTTCAAAAAAGGTTACAAAGTGCAGAAGTCAGTTCCTCTGCAAACTGTTGCAGATGTGCAACTCCAGATTGAGAATAGCGCAGCACTGGCAACAATAAATGCTAACTAATTACGATACCTACTCTCTATGCACATACCATTTTCCATTTTCAAACACACAAGGGTTACTTTTGTCTTTTTCTTGTCATTGAATCAAATCAAAGTTGTTTCTTTTTTTGACCTCAAGACCAAAATTGCTACATTACACAGTAACTAAAAAAGGAAACTTACCCAAAGGATCGAGGAGATATTCCGCTGAAGAGCAGTAACAATCACATGGAGGACAAGAGGATCGAGGAGATGAACTCTTCTTCACCAGCGACCGAGACGGTGGACCAACCGTGAACACAAAAAAACACACACTCATCCAAACAAAAACCCACCTCAAAACACCTTGAGGACAAACCTTTTGCTCTGGTAGGTGAACCCTCCACACCCTCATTACAAACTAAAAGCAGTTTCTTGAACAATGCTTGATATAGATGGCTCGTGCAACGGTGCAACACTCACACTGCCATTTCAAGATCTTGGTCAGTGAGAAGAGCGAGCAAGGAACACTTTCTTGGATACTGAGATAAACAAACGGTGTGACTTGTGAAGTTGTGAGAGAACACCACCTTTAACAAGCGGAAAATTCTACAAAATGAGATCATAGACGCTGAATTTGACTGTAGAACACAATGATTGACGAAGAACACTTCAGTTTCATAAACTATCACACACAATCTCTCGCTTTTCAAAGTGAGTGGAAGACAATGTCTACTTTGTCTTTCGGGAAAATTAAAGGAGACCCAGATCCCGGAAAAGTGTAAAGATGGTGTCTTTATGGGGTTCGCAAAATGGGAATCTGTTGCTGAAGAGTGGGGAAGAAACTACATAATGAGGAAGAAAAAGAGTGGTAGTGTTGCGGCTTTAGGATAATCAAGAAGGTTGCTTTAATGATTGGGTTGGTTTGTTTTGTTTAAATGAGAACGGTAACCTTGACCTTTTTAAACACTGTGTTAACCAATGGTAGCTTTTGTTACCTTATGCTTATGCCCCGTTTGGTTACTCTCAACTCAACACCCATGTATGACTTTAAATTGAGTTATCATCTATTCTTCAGCGACTAAACAACCGTATATACCCTGCAATTTAGGAACGGCTCAACTGATAGATTCTTTGTTGCTACTCAGATAGATACCTTCCACTTGGTCTGTGCTGCACGTACATTGCTGCAAAAACTTCGGAGTGTTACGATAAAGACAAAGGCAAATCGAACGTTGTAGGTTTTCACAGTACCGTCTTAGTTTAAGGATTAGTGACTTCAAAAGCTTAACTCGTAGTTTTTAACGATATGTTAAACATTTTCCTAAGAAAATTATTAAATATTTTATAATAAAAATTGTTAAAAGAGAAAGGCAAGTTATATTATACTTCATATGATTGTTACTTCATTCATAATTTCAATTTTTTCTCGTTCAAAAATAAATTAAAAATTGTTATTCAAATCTCTATTATATGTTTTAATAAATATAAATATAAATATAATAATTAAGAATATGTTTATTAGTGGTTAATTAACTTTAAATATAAAATATTATATTATTTCGACCCATCTATTAAATATTCTTTATAGTTGTAGTGGTATCAAATAAGGGATACTCATTACCTTAAGATGCAAACACTGGAACAACTAATTAATTTGTGTGAACAACGAACTTTAATATAGCAAAGAGTTGGTCGAATAGTCGAATTTAATGGTGAGATGGGAAGAAGCACGTCTTCTTAGAAAGCATTTATGGAACACCCACCCTAATCCCTAAACCCTTAACAAAACCATCACTCAAAAGAGAAAAACAAATTCAATTCATTTTTACTTTAACTATTTCGAAGCTCACTTAATGCCACCGACCAACTTTTAAAGTAGATTCTATTTTCATGTCATCGGATTCTATATAAAAACCTAAAAAGAAAGATAAAAACCAACTAAATGAGTATTAATTAGTATTTTCTATATGGTTTATATTTATTTACTTCTCAAATACTTTACATATTTCTTATGAATGAAAAAACATTACGAGTTAATATTATATTTAATAAATAAAAATATTAAGTATATTATGATGTCTGGTAGTTCTACTTGTATCCAAGAAAATGAAATCGGCTGCAGTGAGACTCAGCAATTAAATGGTTACAGCCTTTTTTTTCTCTCTTTATTGTTTATTAGGTCTAGCTACCATATCAATATTAAAATAATAACTATTTATCATTAATACACACTTAAATTTGAAATAAGTTTAGTTTTTATTCACAGAAATTGAAATTGATATTTTAGACGATTTGGGCAAATATCTCAGGACTTAACCATATTTGCAATTCTTTCTCTTTTTTTCATGTCATTGATTCTTAGAGTCCACTTTTTTATTTTTCACACAAACCTTCTCTACATGATTTCTAGGTTTTTTTTGTACATGAACATGTATATATGAGTACAAATCCAGAAGAGTTTTTCATATCATGATGAGAGATCCAGAATGAAATCCAATATTCACAAACAACAACAATGAAAAAGTGAGTACAAAGTCGAGAAACTCTGTATATTAGGCTCTTCTAAATTCTGTGGTGTTGTTATAGTACAGGATGCATGCATTATGCATTCACAAAGCAACCATTCCTTACAATTGAATGCCAAGCTTATGATTAGAGCAGCTAACTAACAACGAACAACCGTTAATCACCTTGTCCTTTTCCTTCTTAACTTCCCTCTTTTTTGGAAAAAAAAATTTCTTTGTCAAAGAAAGAAAGGAACAAAAAGAAAGAACAACTTACTGTTCAACAAATGTTGACTACGAATCTCCAACCCAGAAGAAGCTAACTAGGCACACTATGAATGCACAATCAAAGAATTTGTCTCCTCAAGTTTATCCACATTGTCATCATCAGAGTCAGGAAGATGATCAAAAAAAGAATCAATGTACCAAGAACATCGATCGTTCCATTCACCCTTGCTGGCACAGGCTCGCGATTTCTGATCAGCTACCATATCAGGAGAGAGACCCCATTCAAGCAGTTCTTCGTCATCGTGATGAACTGCCAAGCTGTACTCTCCACCACTCCCCAACTGTATCACACGGAACTCACCGTTTTCAAGATTTCTCAGAAGCTCAAACTGTTCAACTGTCCACTTGAACCACTTCATCATGAAAACACGAGATGCCAGTCCATGTGACACAATTATCAAATTCAGATCATCAGAAGGATCGTGGTTAAGCCTGTTCATGTCAACATCCCTCCACAGAGATTCAAGGAAACCTGCAAAACAAGACAATATATATGTCTGAAATTAACACCACAGGGATAAATGAAAAACAATCTGCAAAACATAATTGTTAAATAATCTAAAGCCGTGCAGAACGAGTCATCAGCAACACCCCCTACTTTAAAAATTAGTCTTTTTGTTCTAGGATGTCATGTAACTTTCACAAGATACAATCTTCTCCAAGTCAGAAATATTACAGCATAATGAACCTAAATCTTCTTTTGCATCTTTTAATTCATTATATCTGAACCAGAAAAAAATTAGTCACAGTCTGAACAAAACAGCCCATTGCTAGTTTCAAACTTACACTATAATCAATCCACACGACACTCCATTCAAAATATAGTAAAATTTCCATTTCCAGTGTGAGTGAGACACCACAACTCCAGACCAACTTCTCGTTACATTGTTGGATTGATAAATGAAGATGAATTATAATAGATAATAATGAAACATATTCCATTGTTCACCTTCAATTTTATTTACCTCCAATATAAGAGTGCCAATAATTTTATTCCACTCCATATGAACATGAGCTTTTCACATTCCATGCACCGACACCACCATCCAATAAACAAATTGTCACATGAAGTAAGTTCACAGATTGTTCCACAACCAGTTAAAAATACACCTACCACGATTTCATTTTGAATTAATTAACAGTGTAATTAAACCCGTATTCCATTCCAATGCATTTCCTCTTAACTTTTTAATCTCTTTTGTTCCATCCAAACAAATAGCCCCTGAAATCCTCAGCCTATTTACCTAATTCTTTTCTTCAAACATTTTAATCAATAATTCTTATTCTGTCTCCATACATATACATCCAGCCCTAACTATTCCGAAAATTGAAGTTAATTCTAGGAAACGACGAGAAGCATTTAATTTTGATTTGGCGACAGGAGAGAGAACAAGCGAGCGATAGAGAAAGAAAGAGAGAGAGAGAGAGAGAGAGAGAGAGAGCGTACTGGAAACGCGATCGAAGACGTCGGCGGCGGATTCTCCTTCTGGAAAGCGATAGAAGAATCTGCCGAAGCGTTGGCGAGCCTCCTTGATGACGTTCATGCGATCCTGCACCTGGAAGTTGCCGAAGTCCTGTTCGCGGATGCGGCACTCTTCCCTGACCCCGATGACGCGCTTCTTGGAGAAGGAGCGACCAATCTCCCGGAGCGTGGATCTAGTGCGCGCGTAGGGGGAGACGTAGAAGTAGACGCGCCAATTGGTGGAGCCTCCGCCAGCGACGGCGTGGCGCATGCGGGCCCCAGCGAGTTGCGCCTGTGCAATCCCCTGCGCTGTCAACTGGATCTTAGGGTCCGGCGTGGTGTCGTATGTGGCGGGATCGTTGTTCCCTTGCGACTCCCCGTGACGCACCAGAATTATTCTCTTTGGTAACACTCCTCCTCTGGGACCATCCCTCTCCCTCATTGCCCCAACACTGCTTTTATTTTATTTTAATTACCCTTCCCTCTCTCTCTCTCTCTCTCTTCTTCCCCTGGGTTTATCTCTCCTTTCTTCTGCCTTCCCACCACCCTACTTCCCTGCATTTTATTTTAAATCACTCTCTCTCTTTCTTTCTTTCTTTCACTCATATAACATCTTTTTTTTTTCTTTTAAATACATTTTATACTTAAACTCATTTAATTGTATGAACAAATATTATTTATTGTAAGATTATAGATTTATTTTTTTCTCAGTGGTCTAAAAACATGCTGTATATATCCTAAGAAAAATGTTATTTTGACATTAAAGGGTCAAATGAGATTTAAATCTTAGTTTTCACAACCTTTGACGTACTCAAATAGGAGTTTCTTGTAATGAAGCTGTTTATTTCTTAGTAAAGGTTTTGAAATAGGTCATTATCGATTAATTTTATACTACATTTAGTTAGTAAAAAAACATGGGTTATATATAAGCATGGCTTATAAGTACGAAAGGGTATTTATAAGTGTTCTCAGTCGGGTATTGGGACCTAGAAAACGATTGTTTTGCTCTTTCACTCGGTCGTCTGGTAGCACATGTTCGGATGATACCTGTAAAAGACACTCCGACAATCAAATCAGTCAAAATGTCGGCACTAAGTCGACAATGTGTTATCACATGACTTTCCATATCGTGGGTGAGTGATAAAATGATTCGAGATTCTGACCGACATCCGACTATGCTAGTACAATAAGCATGAGTTGCTAAATAATTTGGTTATTAACATTTTGGTATCAGAGTTTTGAATTGTTATGGTGAAAAATATTCTTATTTATGAGTTAGGAAGCTGTTTAATTTTGTTCAAAATAAAACATTAATCCTCCTATAAAAAAAACTTTTCTTTTAATTTATTGATTTAATTTAATTTTGCCAAAAAAGAAATTGGAGATACGGGGAATCGAACCCCGTGCCTCTCGCATGCGAAGCGAGCGCTCTACCATATGAGCTACATCCCCTTGTTGTTCAATTCGCAGACTACCTTTCTTCACAGAATTAAAATGTTAAAACCATTTTGCATATTCGAAAATTTCGGTTGAAATTAATATATTATGTATAGTATTTATTTCATTTTAAATGTTTATAATTTAGGTAAGTCGTAAAAAAAACTATAGAAAAATTTCACTAAAAGATAAATTAATAAAGGCTGCTTTAATCATAGTTAGTTTTTATGTTTCTTTATATGCTTACAATTATTTAAAATCTAATTTATGTAAACAAAATTGTTTTTTATGAATATATTTTTTGACAAATGTAAGATATTTCAAATTATTCAATTTTTTATGACAAATATTGACTATTTTGAGTGGTAGATATAATTGTTATGAAGTGGACTTTAAGCCTAACATCTCCCACGCCGAGAGTGATAGATAGAAGCTCGTGTGCGTGAGACTATATATTATGGGTGGTCCGATGGCGGCCCGATAGCGGGTGGCACGGTAGGCCCAACAAATACTCGCTAGGATAGGCTCGAAAACATGCTCTGATACCATGTTACGAAGTTGACTTTAAGTCTAACTCAACCCCATAAAACCAGTTCATAGGGTTGAGGTTTGCACCCACTTATATACTATGAAAGGCTCTCATCTCTCGTCGATGTGGGATCTCCAATAATAGACATATTTCACTGGACAATTTCTACTATAGTGTTGATTACTATTCATAACAAAAAAAAAAATATTCGGACTATTTAATGTAGTTGTATAATATAAAAAACTCAATATTACTAATTGAATTTAAATAACTTGTGTTTCCTTTTGAATCATTTTATAAAATATCGATGATTTTATAATTATAGTTTATTATAATGTATTATTAATTACATATGATATTACTAAGCTATGTATAATTTTCAAGTAATGGTAATCAATTTATCACATAATACAGTAAATTATTTTATAAAAAAAATGTTTGCAATGTTGAAAAATTGGGTTAGTGAATTTCATATAATTCTGATTATTTCGAAGCATGTTTTTAAGATACATAGGTTTGTTTCTGGGGTTCTTAAAAAATAGTTTTAGTTGATTTTAAAAACCTTTACCTATTTTCATTTGTTAACATTTTTCGTCCTTTGAGGTTATTAGAGTTTTGAGTTATATTTTTCTTATTATCTTTGAACATTAACATCTCTTTAATTCTTTTTGTTTGATTTCTGCTGAGTACATGTATTTATTATTTTAAACAAGGTGGAATATTCATATTATTTTTGGTTAATTAGGGTGAAATATATATATATATATATATATTTATTTTATTTATTTTATTGTTGAATATTACTATGTCTTATTGTTTCAGCAAAAACAAATTATTGTTTTTGCTTGAAGTTTGGATGTAGAACACAAGTGATTGGTGGTTTGAGTAAAATAATTTATAGTTTAATTCTATCTGTTTCTACTTTTTATTTAATGTGATTTTATTGATTGTTAATTTTCCATATCCAGATATTTTTTGTTGAATTCGTGAAAAAATATGTTTGAGTATTCTCTATTATTAGTATAATCACTAATGAAAATTAACAAGTTTAAACTATTCAATAACTACATTATTTATGTTTTTTTGTCTTGACATGCACTATATGTTTTACACAAGTTTTCTGAATATATTTAAAAACTCAACTTGATTTCTATAGGTTTGTTGGCCATTTAAGTACAAGTTTAAACAAACATTTTCCCTCTATAAAATCAAATAAAATAAGGAAAAATTCTTATTTCTTACCTTCATTAACCTTATTTATGAGATTCCAAAAAATCTATAAATACATATGCTAATTTTGTAGGGGATTTTGACCATGATGAGGTTATTTTTTTTTGCTTTTTACCAAAACATGGTCCGTTTAAAAAAAATTACAAATTTAGGCAAGTCGTGTCAATTCGGCACGACTTCATATGCACAAATCGTCTCAATTAAACATGACTCTATCATGTCATACTGAAGTCGTGCTAATTTGACACGACTTCTGCCATGTCATATGTTAAAAATTATTTTGATACATAATTTTCTAAAAGTGTTAGTTTTAAGAAACAAAAAATTGGATTATTGGTCTACTTACATGATACCCAATTTCTTACCTGACCTCATCATGCGTCGACATCAATCAGGAAGACCTAACACTCAACGCATTTGTAACGAAATGGATGATTCAATTCTAAATTAGCCAAAAAAATGTTCATATTGTAAAACGGAAGGTCACAATTGAAGCAATTGTCCGCACAGACAAACTTACAAACTTAGTAATAAAATTCAATTCAAGTTTGATTATTAATTTCTTCATTTTCTTTATCTATGTATTTATTCATTCAATTCAAACATGATCCATACACAATTATCTAATTTTTTGTTCCTTAAAACTAACACTTTTAGAAAGTTATGTATCAAATTAATTTTTAACATTACATAACTTACTACTTAATATATAAACAATAAAATTTATTTAAAAAATTTATGACGTGGCATACTGAAGTCGTGCCAAGTTGGCACGACTTCAGTATGACAGGGCAGAAGTCGTGTCAAGTCGTGTCAAATTGGAACGATTTGTGCATATGAAGTCGTGTCGAATTGACACGACTTACCTAAATTTGTAATTTTTTTTAAACGGACCCCATTTTGGTAAAAAGCAAAAAAAAATAACCCATCAAAAACCCATTTTGTAGAGAGCACTATTTTAATATTTATATATTTAATATTTTAATAACTTTTAATGACTTTAAGTTCGACTTCCCAGGTATGTCACTCTTGAAAAAACAATTCTCATATTTGATAAAAACATAAATAAATTTTGCATGTGTTTATATTATTTTACTTGATAAAAACATAACTACTAAAATAAAAAACTACAACAATCTTTCTAAGTAGTTATATAAATATTGAGTAAGATTAAAATTGTAAAATAATATATATAAAAAAGTATAAAAAAAAAATAGTCTCCTCCTTTTGCGTGAGTAGTAAGGTATCCTGTAATAAGCATTATCTATACAATTTACTCTCAAATGTTTGGGGGTGATTATTGTAATTTTGCGGTGTGTCCATGTGCTGTCTTTGCCTGTGCCTATAACTGTTAGGGAGGCTCGAAGAAGCGGAGTACCGAGATTACCCTTCTATGATCTTGAGTAATCGAATTCAGTTGCCTCCAATTCAGGAGGGAAAGGAAAACTTGAGCAGGCACGGCAACGAATCAAATAAATTGTAAGCGTAGAACACGCTTCGTCGCGTTTCAAATCTCAAACCTCCATCTTCATTCCTCGTCAAATCCATTCTCCTCAATCCGCATTCTGTTTCCGTTTTGCTCCGCAGCAACACCATGCGGCGTCGTTTTCCGTTTCGATTATCGCCGTTCGCGTCGCCATGAGAATCAACTAGCTTATCACATTAGCTTCCAGGGTTTCACCCGTGGATTGCGTTCAATCTCTCTGTAATGTAGCCACTGACAAGAGTTTTCAATCTTAAACAGTGGTAATGGCGAGGTTTATCCCTGGATTCGCATTGCCTATGCTCCTTCTGTTAGGTTTGCTTCGCCGTTCCACTCTCTTCGCGCATCATTTTATCGAGTCTGCCATTCACCTGTAACCGTTTTTTACTTGATGGAAGCTACTTCATATTGCACTTCTGTGGATTTGTATATTGAATAATAGTAACCAACTTCATGTGAATTTGACCTTCAAACGTGAAAAATTCATATTATTCATTTGAGTTTAACTTTTATGTGTTGCGAGTGGAAACAACATTTGCGTGTCGATCAATCAGAATTATCATTGACATTAAGGAAGTTATGTTATAATTAATTAACAAAGTTATAATGTATGACTGTTAGTGATTAAATGACACTGTCAGCAGCAGTACATACACTATTTATTTACTCTATTCATTTGGACTAATCACAATGTTTTTTGCACTGGTTATTAAATATGATGAGTTTGGGCTTTTCAAATAAAAAAATAAAGTACCAGAGTATTATGGTTTTGCATACAATAAGGACACGCAACCCTTGTAGCTATAACTGTCCGTGACTGTAATTATAAAATTGATTCCGTCTTACGTTTGAGTGGGATCGGTTGAACTCACATGAAGTCTATTGTATGACCATAGTTGTTTTCTTGGTCAAAATTGTAACTCACGACTTTTCTCGTTTCATGCAGCATCTTTGCTTAACTGGAGTTTGATATCTTTGCTTGATTTGATGGCATTCCTTTTCATTCAGTACACTGCTTCGAAAAAGGGTGAGAATCTTTGCTTAAATTCATGATTTTTCATGCCTTTTTCTTACACAAAAGATTTGGTTTCCAATAGGGAATTTGGTCACGCATACTCTAAATTTATGATTCTGTTTCCATCATTTCTTCACCTGACATTGCTTTTCTAGTATTTTTAATGCTAATATATAATTATATATTTTCTTCATGTAGTGAACCTTTTTCTTTTTTTGCAAACAGGATTCCGTGTTCATCAACAATATTTGATGTCATGGTCTGTTCTAATGTTATCATCTCTGACCCTACTCTCCCATGCCGTATTTCATATTGTTTTAGCCATTGAGGGGGATCAGTGGACTACTGCTGATGCTCAGTGGGCTGAGCTAATTGGATTTATAAGGTACTTGAACTTTCTGTCTTATTTGTTTTACCTTTTTTGTATTATAGAAGTTTTATCCTCAGTGTATTGCCCTTCAGAATACACTACAAATACTGAATGAAATGGTTTTGCAGAGTGCAGTCTTGGAGGACTTTGCTGAGACAGCACTTTTTGCTCACACAAGTATTAGCAACTTTTCTTTCTATAATTGAAATCTATGGAAATCGGTTTGGTCAAGATCCATGGAGAGATTTTTGTTCTGGGCATCTATGTCATTTTGTTCTGCTGATAGGTTTGCCATAAAAAACTTCTCTCTTTGCCCTAACTTTTGCTTCGGGATAGGGTTGTGTTTATGCTTTTCTCCTGTGCGCTGATCATCTTTGTTTAAGAATCATTACCAACTTACCATTGCTGATATTCAGAGGGACTTTTGCATTTTTTAACCTTGATTATTTGAGTTTGTTCATGTCTTCTTTTTCTGTGTTCAATTTTTCATGGATGGTTTAACTTAACCTTTTTTGTAATTGACTTGTTATGTCCAATAAAGTTTATTTTTCTATATTCTGGAAAAGGTTTGTCATAAAACAAGTGGTAAGCACAATGATACAATAATAAAGGTTTTTCTTAGGCTCTTAGGATGGCTATTTGCGTGACAAGGTAGTAGGCCATGGAAAGTCTATATGAGAAGGACTAAAAGCAGACTTTGACATACTTGCCTCAAATTGAAACTGTCCATAATCGTGTCTTTAGATAGTTCTCTGGGAGGTTTTGGCTCTAGGACTAAATTATTATTTTTGTGTATTATGTCCATCTTTGTGCTGTTGTTTAGGATGTTGGAGAGTCTAAAATCACTAGTGATATATCAAATTAAAGTATATAAGTAGAGGGTAACTTTCACTTTTAAGTTGATTTCGTGAGGCTAAGTTAAATCCAAACTCAAATTGTAAGATAGTTTGTGAGCCTATCCTAATAGTTATTGTTCGGTATCAAACCACTCATAGATGGCAATCCAACAAACTTCATGCTCAAGATGTTGAATCTTTGACACGGGGTCTGGTGTTGGAGATCCTATATCAATTAGAATATGACCTAATTAAAGTATAGAAGTGGAAAGATATCTTTCACTTTACAAGTCAGTTTATATGACTGACTCAGACTCAATTCCAAATTATAAGGTGATATTAAAGTTTATTCCAGCTATTGTTGTTGTTTCTACTATCTCATCTATTATTGAGTTGTTATTGGATCTACAAATGTCCAACTCTTGGTGTGAGGAGGGTGTTGGGACACATTAATCGGTGATATCAGTAAAATATAGTATATAAGTGAGATGCAAATAAAATTGTTACATTATGTTGCTAATAAAAAAAATTGTGAATAACTGAATAACAATAACTATCTGATATCCTTGTCTCTAATAATTATAAACGGATGTCCATTTTTCGGTTGTAGGATCTCATCTCAAGGGCGCATGCTGCTTATTGTTACCTATTGTACAATTAATTGCTGGGATTAGTCATGTATCTTGGATTTCTTTCCCTTTTTTCATCTGTAGCAGCATAGGACTTGTTGATTGGTCATGGACAAGCAATTATTTAGCTATTTTTCGGTAAGCTTCCCCTTTCATCGAGCAAAAGAGTTACGATAATGCCATTTTATTCTTACTTACAGTATAATTTAGAATTTGAATTTGATTAGTTTACTAAAACTCTGGTTTATACGAACTTGTAGGTGGTGGAAATATCTTCTATTTTATGGTGGCTTTAATATCATTTTTATGTACATATATCAACTTCCCATTGAATTCCCGGATACTTTTAGGTGGATTTTTTACCACTTTGGGTTGTTCAAAATTTCTACAAGTTCAGAATGGTCAGAAGTTTGTTCTGGTCTTTCACTTCTACTTTTCTACATTATGGTAAGAATATTAAATGCACCCCTAACATGACTATATTATAGAAAAAGGAGTCAATTTGTAACATAAAATAAGATAGATATTTATCATTATGTGTTTGTGTGTGGAGTGGTGGCAAGAATCAACTAAATGAATGAGCATGTTGACTTGTGTGCTTTTGAGTATTAAAGTATTATACTTTGATTGTGTTAGATATTGTTAGATATTTCTATCTATTTAATGGACTTAACCCATATTTACATGAGTAGTAGAGGAGATCTCATATTAATTAGAGATATGATCAAATTAAATATATAAGTGGAAGTAAACCTTACTTTTCAAGCAGATTTTGAGAGTTTGGCCTAATCAAACTTTGTAGTTCCTTTTGTCTCCTAACACCCTCCATAACTTTTAGCTGAAAGCTCCTTTGCTTTTTCGCCTTTTAATTTCCATCACTTTATCATTTAAATTCTATTTGAGCTGGTTCCTCCATGCTCTCTCCCTAACTGTTACATTCAATACTAATACTTTGTATTGGTGTACTCAAGCTTTTTCCAAGTATCTCTTTTTGGAATTCATGCAGAGCTTTCTATCCAATTTTCTTGTAGAAAATAATTCAATTTGAGAACATAGTTGATAAAATGCTTCTCCTCTTTCTAAACTAGTTGGCTATTTAAAAATTATTAGCTAATGGAAATTTTAGAACATGTTTGTACTTTGCATTTGCTTCTCCCAGGCCAAAAGCTTCGTATTGTTCTCTATGGGATTGTAGAAAAGAGTGGCTTGTTAGATGACAAAGAAATCCTAGCTCAGTCTTTTAAATGAAGTTAGTTTACCATAAACAGAAGCATAAGATGAAAAGAGAAGAGTGGTGAAGAGAAATAGAGGAATTTCCGTATTTGCTGCTGAACCATATTGTTTTTCATACTTTGAATTATATTTAAGGCCAAGTACATGAGAAATGACAGCACGTCATCATACTCATACATGCTGTCAGAAAAAGGTCACTCACTCACTGCATTTTTAAAGTACAAACATGTTCAAAATCAGAGTAAATTCATGAGTAGACGCCACCACTGACAAGCAAACTAACTGAAATAAGTAAAAGTAATAATTACAGCAGTTAAAAAGAAGAGTTTTGCAAACCATTAGTTTAACACATTCACACAATACAATTCTGTTGAATTTTAATTTGGATAAACTTAAAACTTGGTTATGGATTGCTTTCTTGAGTTTTTGCCCTTGTATTGAGCAGAGAGGAAAGCATTGGCCACTTGCTATAAAATCCAGTTACCAATAGTGGCATTATATGACACTTTATTGAGATGATACACTCATACAAGTAGTTGGCTAGATTTTTGTTGTCTCTTTTAAGATTTCCTTTAGTTTGGGTCATTATTCTTCAGCCTTGTTCCAGCTATCTTGGATTAGAAGCGAGCTAGTCGAAATGGAAATCATCACATCTGCAAGAGAAAGTGACTTGACTGAGCAGCTTCTTCCTAAGAAGCATTTTCATTTTCTTCAAGAGTCCAGGTAAAACTACGCAGCTTCCTCATTTAATCCTTCTTTCTTGCTTGCTTTTGTTTAATTCCTTTGCCTTCTAAATAATGAAGTTCTAAAATACTGCTAATTAGCAATGACGATGCTCTGGTTTAATGCCGTGATACAATACTTCACTTGAGTTTGTCTGTGAACTCAAGTGAGGTATTAATATTAGTAAGATAATTTAGGGGTGAGATGTGAATGTTGTCAGTATGATCTGGAATTTTGTTGTAAGTACTTAATTTGTTGGCCTCTTCTCTCTCTTTTCTTTTTTGCACGTATGAAGTAGAATAGATAAAATATATTTTAGATTAAATGATTAAATTACTCCTCTTGCTTGCTAAGAAGTTTCTCGTGTTGGAAAAGATGCATGAGTAGGGCACCTTTGCCTAAATAATCGTATATTAAATCTTTTTTTTCCTTTTCTTTTGCTTTTCCATCTTGGTTTCAAACCAACAATTCCAACTTTTAACTAGTTTTATGTTTGATTTGTAATCTTTTATAAATACAATATCCATTAAAAACATACTCATGAGGTCCCCTCATCTAATCAGCTGTACGAGGAATTCTAACAATATTTATTTCTTTCATCTCTTGGTTTTGTAATTTTCTGACAGGTCTGGTGTGAGGCATACTAATTTCTTATTGCAAGGAGTTGTTTCTCGATCATTTAGTATTAACTTTCTAACATATGGTTTTCCGGTACCCCTGCCATATCCATTTCTATTATTTTTTTTAATCAGTACATTGTTTAATGTTAAAATCATGTGCAAAATTTGCGTCTAATGTTTGGAATGACATGTGTTGGCTGTTTAAAAGATTATAAAATCAAGGGACTATGTTAATCGGTTAATCCATAAACTTATGAACTGATTAGTTGTATATTTGTAATTTGTAATTAACAAATTAATCAACCATGTAACATTACAACAAATTCATGCTTGGTTATTTTGGGTATTAAGAAAACTCTGACCATTTGCTCGATTACCAAATTAATCATGTGAGATTATCCATCAAATGTATATTGGTCAAATCAACATCTTTTGATTTCTTCGGGAGTGTTTGTTTCACGGTATCATCTTATATTCCCTAAAGTCATATTCCTAGAATATTATATCCATGAATCATATTCCCATAAACATGTTTGGTTGGTATTTAATAATTTTGAAAAATATAAAAAGAGTAGAATGTAATGGAAATAATAGGTAGTTATAATAGACAATAATTTCCATTTCCATCATAATATCTTATACCACCCCCTTCCGGGGAATAGAAACAATTAAAACGCGAAGGGGTTATTTTCCTGGGGATAGAGATACGGGAGAATATATTTTCGTAGCCACCTAACAAACATGGGAATACTTATTCCCATTTTCACGTTCCCAGGAACGAAGAACGATATCATGAAACAAACCCCCTTTGATCAACTTGGCCTATTATCTAGTATTCTGTTGTGATCCCTCTTTCCCTTGTTTTGATCCATGACACAACAGAACTTTTATGATCTGATTAATTGCATTGGTTGGTAAACCTTGCAGATTTCCTTGCTGGCTCTATCATTATGGAGTTTTCAATTCGCAAGTCTGGGCTCATTTGGATTGCTTGCTTATGTGGGATACATTTTGTATGCCTTCCCTTCCATGTTTCGGTTGCACCATTTAAATGGCATGCTTCTTGTTTTCATTCTGTTTTGGGCAGCTAGCACATACATCTTCAATGTAGTACTCTCTTTCTCTAGTAACAAATCATGGAAGGTACACTTTGCTAGAGGCTTTGAGATATCTTACAATTATATAAATAATCTTTTGTTGACATCCTCTATTGCTCAATTGCAGGATATGGAAATATGGGAAACCATAGGCTTGTGGCATTACCCTATCCCAGGATACTACTTGCTTGCTCAATTTTGTCTTGGTTTTCTTTTTGCTATGTGTAATCTTGTGAACAGTTCAGTGTTATTGTGCATTACTGGTCAAGAACAATTAACAGCTGATGAATCTGTTATGGAAGGTGACAGAACTAGACGATCTGAGTAGACAAAGCTTACTACTGTGTTAAATTATGCTTTTCCAGTGCTTAACTATGTAATCCTTTTTAGTTAGTTTTGATGAAATGATGAATGAGTTCCATAGTAAAATGCCCTTATTTTTTACAAGATTATGATATATGTGCTAATGAAGGTGCATAACATTTGGCTATTTTGTTTTGTTAAAATTTAATCAAGTTTTATTGCCTTTGGATTCATTTATGAAACGCATTTAAATTTGATGTTTGCTGTCACTTTCAGAATGTTGGTTTAACAATTGAATCAGCAACAAAGCATGGCTGGAACATTTTTTAAATTATATAAATCTTGTTTTTCTCAACACATTTCTTTGAATAAATATCTTGTTTGAATTTATGTTTCACATCTTTAGAAAAAAAATGTGGTTTGCCTGTGACAAGTCTCTATCATGACACCTTATCCATGCAAAATGTGCTGTTAATTTTTTCCAATGTAATATCTAATGTTATTAATATTTCCTTTATCTTTTTTAAAAGTACAATTTTATAAAATTGTAGTTTAAGAAATAAAATAATGTTTCTTAAATGTGTTTTTGCATTCTTCCAATTTAGCCTTGTATCAGCTCTCAAGTATTTTGGCATATGCTTATAAAATACCTTTATTTTTATTTTTGTTGCAAAATTTCTAGAGGAAGAAGAGACAACACTGTCAGTTGTGGCTACAATAGCATGGGGACTACGCAAGTGCTCACATGCTGTAGTACTGATATTGATATTTCTAATTGCAATAAGATCTGGTATCGTTCATGCTGTTTATAGTAAGTTGAATTGCCAACAATTTCCTTCTTTGTTAATTATACATTTGGTTGTTAACATGTTAACAAGGAATTGTTTTTTTTTGTATTTTCTGTTAGCACAAGATGTCGGTCCACCTGTATTTTGTAGGAATGAAGTTTTGATCCACAATTAATGTAAAGAGTTTTACAATACCCATGAACCACAAGGTCCACCTGTTTAAATAACTCAAGTATTCAAATCAATTGAAAGACATGAGTAACAATTATGATGTGGCAATTTCTTTTATATCTATAGAATAGAGTTTTGTAGTGACTTTTGATCAAATTGAAACTTGCTTTGAAACACTGTCTTTAGTGTAGTTTGAGATGTAGCTGTGTTCCTAATTTGCTGACTGCATACCCTTTCTACATGCAGTGGTTTTCTTTTTAATTTATCTTTTAAGCCATACAATCGACTGTAAATTACACCAAGCTATTATACTTCTATGTGAGGCACAGTTTGCCGTTCAATTCATTCTTCAACTTGATTTGATCTCCAAAACTTTGGACCAGAAAGGTTCATATGCTTTTCAGATTCTCTCACAATTAGGTAATTTTTTTATATAAGAATGAATTTGTCATCTGTTGTATTTTTGCTACAAATGTAAAATTTCTATTGCCTTCAACACATTTATTTATGACATCTTTCTTGTGTTTTGTGAATGTTGCAGGTCTGCTTAATTATATCCATTCTGTGGATTTCTTCCAAATATCGATTCTTGCTTGTTTCTGTGCAATTCACAATCATGGGCTGCAAACACTCCTTTCATTTTCAGCAATTGTACGGCAAACATCTTGTCCCCCATTTGGCTTTAACATCTTGAGAGCTTTCTTGATCAAACCTGTGTGTTTATCAGGCTATAGTCCAAGATCTAGTGAGAGCCAAGGAACTCATGGTATGAGTTCAGTAAATATTGACTATACTTGAGGATTTCCATCTCTTTTCATTTTGCTAAATAAATTCCTTTTTGCCTTATTATCCTTCTGTTACTTTATTGGTTTAAGCTACATATGTAGCCTTAAGTTTATATACTGGACGTTAATATTCTAACCATTCTATTTAATTACTCAGAGAGGAAGACTAAATCATATTTGGAGGCCATAAGACTGAATTTCCTTTCTATTTATCGGTTGTGTGGCAAATACATTGCCTTCCTAACAATTCTCTTCACTATATACCTTTGCACGCCCAACTATGCTTCATTTGGCTACTTATTCTTTCTTCTACTGTGGATAAGTGGAAGACAACTTGTAGGGAAAACAAGAAAACATCTCTGGTATCCTATGAAAGTGTATGCTACAGTTGTGTTTGTCTCCATTTATGGCATTGGTGTCTTTTCCAGCTCTGAAATGTGGTTTCCTAGGATTGTTGTTCTTCAAACTGCATTTGGTTATAACCCAAAAGCTTCAATGTTACAAAATATTTGGGGATCTTTGGCTGTTTTGGTTGTGATGCAACTATATAGCTATGAAAGGAGGAAGAGCAAAAGATCTGGATCTGGTGACTACGAGGGACCAGAAGTAGGACCTTTTGCTTTTGCCAGACGCCTTTTGGTTAGGCATGCCGAGAAAATACTATATCTTGCCGTATTTTATGCATCCTTATCACCTATTAGTGCCTTTGGTTTCCTGTATCTTCTTGGTCTGATTAATTATTCAAGATTACCAAAGTTGTCTCAGACTCCTGCAAAAATATTTCTAGTTTATTCAGGACTTCTTATAATGGTTGAATATCTTTTCCAGATGTGGGGAAATCAAGCTGAGATGCTCCCTGTTCAAGAGCACTTCCAGTTATCATTATTTATGGGTTTGCAGATGTATAAGCCTGGTTTTAAAGGTTTGGAGTCAGGGTTAAGGGGAAAGGTTGTGGTTATTGTAGCATGTATACATCAATACAATGTTTTTCATTGGTTGGAGAAAAAACATGTTTTTGTAAATCGAGGAAAATGGAACGAACCTTGTCCTCTGTTCAATCCAATAGAAGTTCCCAATGAAATTACTTCCTGTGCACCACAAAGCAAACAATTGGAAAATTCCACATCACCAACATTTAAAAAAAGTGGAAGAAGTCGTTCATGGCCAACTTTTAACTCTGCATTATCCCAAGGGCAGGATTCAGGGCCTGAAAGAGACAGTGGCAAAAAAATACGATATTTTCATTTCTGGGAGAGTTCGAAGGATAGCTTGAAGTGGAATAGAAAGCGGATTCTTTTCTTAAGAAAAGAAAGGATGGAGATGCAGAAGACTGTTTTAAAAGTATCTTTGAAGTTCTGGATTGAAAATATGTTCAATTTATTTGGTCTTGAAATCAACATGATTGCTCTGCTTCTTGCTAGCTTTGCTGTGTTGAATGCTGTCTCTCTGCTCTATATAACATCACTTGCTGCTTGTGTTCTTCTTCATCGGCTACTTATTAAAAAACTATGGCCTATTTTTGTTTTCTTATTTGCTTCCATAGTCATCATTGAATACTTGGCCATCTGGATGCGCATCACTTATACGAACCAAGAAATTGAAGGACAAGTACCTTGCAATGACTGTTGGAGGAGAGTATCAGATATATATTTTAGCTACTGCAAAAAATGTTGGTTAGGTATCTCTTCTCATGGATAATGCGCATCCCATGTAACAAACCTGAAGCCTGTTTTCGGCAACAGGGGGTTCTTATTAGTGATAATTCAGAGCTTCATTAATTGTAAATTATTGTTTTGTGCTATAACTTCTCCAAAATAATTTATGCTAAATGCCTTTATTGCAGGACTTATTGTGGATGATCCTCGTATGCTTTTTTGGTATTATGGTGTTTTCATGTTTTCATGTTTCAAATTCCGGGCTGACCAGTCATCTTGTCTCAATGGATTGGAGATGTACCAGAAGATACTCTCCCAATGGAAATCTGCCTCTGTACTAAATGATCTATCATTTGAAACAAAAGGATATTGGACATTCGTCGACCACCTGAGGCTTTATGGTTACTGTCACTTGCTAGATTTTGTTCTCTCATTGATTTTGATTACAGGAACTCTTGAATATGATATTCTGCATCTTGGCTATCTTGGTTTTGCTATGGTTTTCTTCCGAATAAGGCTAAAAATACTAAAGCAGGGAAATAAAATTTTTAGATTCTTAAAAATGTACAATTTTGTTCTTATTGTCATGTCGCTTGCATATCAATCTCCTTTTGTTGGAACCTTCAGTAATTTCAAACTTGGTTCAATAGAATCCATTAATGAATTGGTTGGATTCCACAAGTATGGTTATGGGTTTCGAATTACGTCAAGATCAGCAATTGTGGAAATTATAATATTTGTGTTGGTAGCACTACAGTCATACATGTTTGCATTTCCAGAGTTTGCTTATGTTTCAAAATATCTCGAGAAAGAGCAGATTGGTGCCATACTTAGACAGCAGGAGAAGAAAGCTGCTTGGAAGACTGCTCATCTGCGGCATATCCGTAAAGCTGAAGAGTTGAAGCATCTCCGGAGCTTGCAAGTAGAAAAGATGAAATCGGAGATGCTAAATCTTAAAAATCAGCTACATGATATGAACACTGAAGCGAATTGTAGCAATGCTTCTCTAAAAATTGATGGCCTAAAAAAGAGAGGAAACTCTTCCCTAGATTTGCATCCAGAAAATGGATTCAGGAAGCAAGATCTTGATATGACTACAGAGACAATAAGTCCATTTGATGGGAAACAATCTCTACTGAGTGAAAAATCAAAATGTCCATTGATACCACAATACCGGATGCATCCAATGGGTTCTCCTCCTCATGGAATTGTGGAGGGAAAGGAAAGAACTAAAAACAATAATGTTTTGGATTTGGAAATAAGAAATCGTTATAAACATCCAGGCAGGAGAAATGTTTTGGTTTCAGCTATATGTTTCATAGGAAATGGTCTATCTCAGGTGCAGTCTCTTGGAAATATGGCAGTTAACAATCTAATGAACTATCTAAAGATAGAACGTGGAGAACTAGAGTCATCTGAAGATTCTTCCGAGGATGAGGAATACTATGAGATTGAAATTGATAACCAGAATGTCGGTGCCGAACCTTTAGAACCTTCACTTTCTACACACTCAATTCATGAGCATACTGTGTCTGATACTGCTTTCCTCCAAATTGGAATTATTTTACGTTACATGTGGTCCCGAATGAGGTCGAATAATGATGTTGTTTGCTATTGCTGCTTTATTCTAATATATCTATGGTATTTCAGTTTGCTCTCTTTGGTTTACCTAGCAGCACTCTTCTTATATGCTCTCTGTCAAAATACTGGTCCCAGTTACATATTTTGGGTTATTATGCTAATCTATACGGAGGTGTGCATTTTGCTTCAGTACTTGTATCAAATCATCATTCAACATACCGAGTTTGAATTCCATGCTAGCTTACTTCAAAAATTAGGATTTCCTGCTAAGCAAATAGTATCTTCTTTTGTGACAAGCAACTTACCATTTTTCCTGGTATATATATTCACTCTTGTGCAAATCTCCGTAACTGTGAAGGATGGGGGTTGGACAGTTACTGCAGATCTCAGCTTTTATAAGAGAAGAAATCAGAGCTGCACAGAGAATTTAAAGTGCTCCACCTACCAAGAGAGATTGCAGAGATTACTTTTACCCATGAAAAGTATACTGAAACTGTTTATCAGAAGCCTCTGTAGGTACTGGAAATCATTGACATCGGATGCAGAAACTCCCCCTTACTTTGTTCAGCTGTCTATGGAAGTTATCTCGTGGCCTAAAGAGGGAATTCAGCCTAAGAAAATCGAATCAAGAATAAATAAGTTGCTGAAAATCTTGCGTAGGAGGAGATGCAAAGTGAATAACCATTTTAAGTTGCACTCGGCAAGTAGGGTTCGTGTACAGAGCATTGAAAAAGGCGAAGAAAATGAAAACTTGTGTCTTGTTGTTTTTGAGGTGTTATATGCCTCACCTCCAATTGAATTTGCTGCTGAGGAATGGTACAATTCATTAACCCCAGCGAAAGATGTATCGAACGAGATTCAAAAAGCTCAACATACTGGTATTTTTAAAGAAATTGGGTTTCCATATCGCATACTTTCTGTCATTGGTGGTGGAAAAAAGGAAATTGATCTGTATGCCTACATCTTTGGGGCTGATTTGGCTGTTTTCTTCTTAATTTCCATTTTATACGAATCAGTTATGAAAGCTAATTGTAAGTTTCTTGAAGTCTATCAGCTTGAAGATCAGTTCCCAGAAGATTTTGTATTAGTTCTCATGGTAAGTTTTTTTTCTTTCAGAATGTATATAGATGGTTTATTTCATTTCTATTATGTATATTATAAGTTCAATACTGAGTTGTAGGTGGCTAATTATTTTGCTTGATCTTCAAATGCATTGATTAAATAATTTACTCAAAGTTCATGTAAGGATTGGGTCAGTTAGTAAACTGTTAAAAATCCTCTAGTTGAAGAAGGTTGTCTAGTAAAAGTAATACTTGGTTGTCTATTCTTTGTGTGTTGTTTGGTGAAAGATCGTCTAATACACCTATGGAGATATTTTGATACGAAGATCATCTTGTACAATGTTTGGAGAAATATTGTCTTGTATGCTTGTCTAGTGGAGGATCGTCTAGTGCACTTGTTTGTTTGGTGGAGGATCATCTTCCGCTATGTAGGTCATCATATGTTTCAGACATGAGTGTCACATGTCACGTTTCTGTCAAGTGATAATTTGTTTTAATTTGTTTTGCATAAAATAGGCACCTTGTGTAAAACATGAGGTTGAGTTGTTGAGTTCTGAAGTGAGCGAGCATTTACTGTTGTAAGAGAGAAATATTTGAGTTGTAAAATCTAAAGTTCTTTTTGTAGCTCTCTGAGAGAGAAGAATTTGTTCAGGGATGTAGATTAGAGTTTTTTAATACTCTAGTTGAACCTCTCTTTATCTTCTTGTGTTGTTATTCTTTCCTTACTTATTCCTTTTCAATTTCTTGTGGTGTTTGTGTTGGACATTCTAGTATCCGGTGAACTTGACGTTAATTCCACAACAAACTAATGTGGTGAGTGTGGATTGCAATCAACTATACTTTAGTACAAGGTTGTGAAGTTCACTGGAGTGAGTGACTTTTTACTGTGGACGTTGAAAATATGTGCACTTCTAGGCCTATTTGAAGCTTTGGAAGGTGAATCCAAGCTTCATTTTGAGGAGGACAAGAAAACACTCTTGGAGAAGACTCATAATGTATTGTCTTGAGCCTTGGTGATAAGGTTGAGGCAAGTACGAAAGGAGAAAACAATAACAGGACTATAGATGAAGTTTGAGAGCTTGTACATGATGAAGTCTCTAGTTAATTGTCTATATCTGAAATAGACATTGTATTCATACAAGATGAGTAGTGAAAGACAATTAGTGAATGACAAGATAAGTTTAACAAGTTGATTCTTGATCTGAAGAATATTGACGTACAAATTAAGGGTTAGAATCAGGCGTTCCTATTGTTATTGTGTTCATTTCCTAAGACTCATGATCAATTCAAGGTATTTCCGGATCCAGGAATACCTTTCGGATTGTAGAATTCGGAAGGTCTTTTCGGATTCAAGAATATCTTTCGGATTCTGTAATCCAGAATGTATTTTTTAAAGAAAAAAATATTATGGATTTTAGAATCTTGAAGATATTTCTGGATCCAAAAATACCTTTCGTATTCTACAATCTGGGAGGTGTAAATAGAAAAAAATACATTTCTGGATTGTAGAATCCAGAATGTACTTTTTAAGGACAAAATGGAGATGGAGGAAGAGGTTGTTCAAAAGAGAAGGTAAACTATCCATGGAGATGTATACAAATGTAGATTGTGCAAGATCAGATGTTGATAGAAGGTCCACCCCAATATGTTTGTGGGAGGAAATATAGTGGCATGTAAAAGTAAAAAGCAAATTTAATTGAAAGGTCAAGTACAGAATGGAGTTCCAAGTGGTCTTATGAATGGACTTATAACAAATGTAATTGAAATATCAGTGGTCTTATAGCTATAACCTACACCCATTGGAACTCTGTTTGTTAGGTGTTATGAATGGAGATTATACTTGCTTGATGACTCAAGAAAAAGCTCAATTATTAAATTACAGGAGTCATTCATATTTTAAAAAAAAACAATTTGAAAGAGACCATTTGCCTTGCTGTTGTGTTGTCTAGCGAAACGGATATATACTGCTAATTCATATCAGGGGAGCTGAAGGGTTGTTGTGGGTCTAACTAGATGTACAGCCCAGCCACTGCTCTACTAACTTTTTCTTCCAAAGGTTCATGAGATTTGTATTCATATTGTTCAGAACCTTATTAGCTTCTTTCGATGCCAAAATGATTCATTTTATTTTGTTATATGGTTTAATATGTTCTGATCCATATGACTGATGCCAATTTACATTTTGAATCTGTCATGTTGATAATAAATTTGTATGTTTCGTTAGTTACTCAGCGTAAGAGCTTTACCTTGCAGGTTGTCTTTTTCTTGATTGTGCTAGATCGAATTATATACCTCTGCTCATTTGCAACAGGAAAAGTTATTTTCTATTTATTCAACCTTATTCTCTTCACCTATTCTGTCACAAAATATGCTTGGGACATGGATCCTTTACACAGATATTCTGGAATGCTAGCACTCCGAGCCATTTATCTCACAAAAGCAATTTCTCTGGTTTTGCAAGCCATGCAACTTCATTTTGGGATTCCACACAAGAGCACTTTGTACAGGCAGTTTTTGACCAGTAGTGTTTCTCGGATTAATGTTTTGGGTTTTCGACTATATCGTGCTATACCTTTCCTTTATGAATTGAGAAGTGTGCTAGATTGGTCTTGCACAACGACATCTTTGACTATGCATGACTGGCTCACGGTATGTTGTCAACGGTCTTCACATGTTTCCTCTTGATAAATTTTTTTACTGCTACTGCTTATGAGTTGCTATTAGGATGTTAATAGTATAGGACTTCTCTTGATTGACTATTCTCGAGCACAATAAACTGCAGGGCAATGTGCGTTTCTTTTCCCTATTTATAACAATTTAACTTTTTTTTTCTAGTTAGAGGACATTCATGCAAGTCTGTTTCTTGTCAAATGCGATGTGGATCTGAATAGAGCCAGGCACCAACAAGGACAAAAGCAAACAAAAATGACGAAGTTTACCAATGGGATATGTTTATTTTTTGTGTTACTATGTGTCATATGGGCTCCAATGTTGGTAAGAAGCAAAAATCCAAGTGCTGTCTTATTGGTTAAAATTTAAAAATAATTTACAACTTTGAATCTCATCTAATTCTGAAATCCTTTTACAGAACTAATGAATTAATAAGAGTATTATATGGGAATGACTTGGTCTGAAAAGGTTGAAGGAAATATCTTTCACGTGAGAAAGATAAGAAAATATTTTCAATTTAAAGAAGCAATTTGCTTGAAATTAACTTCCTTCCATGGAACTATACGATATCATTTGTTCTTTCCTAACTTATAGCTGAATATGACTGATTGATGAGAAGAAATATATAAAATCATTGGGGCAGCTTCTCTTCCCCGATTCACTGTGATGGCCCAATACCTGTTACGGTAATTGAAATATCTCAAGTTGGCTTGTTTGCTCCACTTCGATTATCATTTTTTAATTGGGGCCAGAGATATATATTTCCTAGACTTAACAGACGTGTTCAAGTCCTGTATTCTAATGCCAACCCGAAAACTCTTGTCAAGTACTCAGACAAATATTTGCTGTATTGTAGCTAGACTATTATCAGGCGTTGAAAATAGAATATTAGGAGTTAAAAAAATCATGGAAGGTTATATGGTCATTGTCTGCTGTTTTCTGATAGCTCATAAGTCAAACCATAGGACTTTTAGCGGCACTTCTTCTTCTTTTCCTTTTGGGGAATGATGTAGCACTCATCGGTTCAACACAATCCTGTTCTAAACTCTCGAATGTCATAATCCCATAATACATATTTCAAATATTTTATTTATATGCCTCTGCATTTTACAGATAAAAGCAGTTGAATGCTACTTTTACATTTTTTAGATCAGTTATAAATTCTGGATTATAACAATATTGGAGGCAAAAAAAATTCCTAAATTATTTACTGAACTATCACTTGCACCATTTCCTCAAAATTACATTTTGTGGACAGATGTACAGCAGTGGTAACCCAACAAACATTGCGAACCCAATCAAAGATGCAAGTGCCCGGGTTGATATAAATACATCAAATGGAAGGTTGACATTGTTTGAGACTACTTTGTGCGAGAAGATTTCTTGGGAAAATCTTGAAGCACGCACAAGTTTGGATCCCCAGGGTTATCTTAGTGCATACAATGAGAAAGACATTCAATTAATTTGCTGCCAATCAGATGCAAGTACATTGTGGCTTGTTCCACCCATTGTGCAGGCCAGATTTATAAAGTCCCTTCCGCGGAACATGGACATTTCTTTCTCCTGGGAATTTATCAGAGATAGACCTAAAGGAAAGGAAGCAGTCAAGTATGAATTAACCATAATGGAGCCGGATCTTCCCACATCTTCAGAAGTGACTAAAGTTTTCAATGGTACTTCTAACAGTTTCGCAGTATTCAATATTTACCCTAGATATTTCCGAGTCACAGGATCTGGAGATGTGCGATCCCTCGAACAGTCGGTATGTTGAAGATATAATATGCCTGATCTAAGACTAAAAATATATATTAAGACCAAAAAAAATGTACCTAGTTTACTCAGTTGAACTGTTACATTCCTTTACTAGCTATGGCTCAGATTATAATTGGCATATGGTCCATGCAGGTTGAGCTGGTTAGTGGGGATCTTGTTCTTAACCGTGGAGATCCTGAGTGGTGGTCATTTTATGATTTGGACATTTTAGGTTCAATTGGATGTGGGAAGTTCCCAGGACCTATGGCTATAATTGTATCTGAAGAAACCCCGCGTAAGTTGAACTTAAACTTTAATACAGTTGCCTATTTAGTGTGTTTCATATGTTTGGTTCTGTTCATGAATTTATCGAGTCCAAAATTATTTGAATTAAAACAACATTACGTACTTTTTGTTTTCATAAAAAAAAATTAGTCAGTTTCATTATCAGCAACTTGCTTTTTAGAATCATCACATTATATTATCAATCACCTCACATCAAAATCAATTTTACAAACTTTCCTCTAAACACATCCTTGGTGCATAGTGATAGAAGATAAGGTTGACAAAGAAAGCTAAACATTACAAGCAAAATAATACCAAGAAGAATTAAACTACATCTTGAACCTTATCTTTGCTTTAATTTCATGAAGAGTTCATGAGAGGCTATGTTTCATAGATTAATAAGAACATAAGGAAAGTAAGAACATGATATTGAAATAAAAACTTGAATAAGAACTGAATGGAAAATAAGTTTGGTGTAATGTAAGAACAAATCTGCAAATAATGTAAGAACCAATTGAAATAGAAAAAAAAAATGGGACTTAGGAATAAAAGAACATGTCAGTCGTATCATCTTCAAATTTCTTATGTATCCAAAATAGATGTTTGATCCAAAATTTGAATGATATTAGAGGGAAAATTCAAATTCTAATCTAAAAAGTTCTCTATCTGTTGAATTTGAGTGGTGTTTTCTATGTTTGTGTAGCTTTCTCTCCAAGGCACTAATATGAGCACTTGCTTTCCATGTTTGCTTTGGACTTTCTTCTCTCGTTTTCTTGGTTGAATTTTGTCCTCCTTATTGAGATTTTATTGAGTCTTCAATTGAAGCTCAATTTCAAACTCAATCTAAAATGACAAATTTAAAGAAATTACAAAACAAATTACAATTAAAAGAAAATGCAGTAAAAGTAAATTTTAGTCTAAAATTACAAGTAAAAAAGTAAACTCCTATTCTAGAAATTCAGACAAGTATTTTATGCTTTCAAATTAATACTAACAAAACATCATTTTCATCCTTACACTCATCACATAGTGTCTATTCATGAGTTAGGCCGAATTCAGACATTTTTACCCCAAGATTTTATCAATACATTGACTAATACCAATTTCCTTGTTCCTTAAGAGGGCATTATCGGTGACACTCTCAGCAAGTTCAGCATCTGGGGGCTGTACATTACCTTTGTGCTAGCAGTTGGACGTTTTATCAGATTACAATGTTCTGACTTGCGAATGAGAATTCCTTTTGAGAATCTTCCTTCGTGTGACAGGTGCTGGAGCAATTAATCCATCTATGTAGAGTGTTCATATGAGACTCCCTTCTGTTTTAGTGAGGAATAAAACGAAGTGGGTGTCAATGGTGGTTTCATTAAGTGTCCAAATAATTTGTTCATTGATGCAGATTGATGGCAATATGTGAAGATATATATGCTGCAAGAGCTGCTGGAGAGCTTGAAGTGGAAGAGATTTTGTACTGGACGCTTGTTAAAATTTACCGTTCTCCACACATGCTGTTAGAGTATACTCAGACTGAATAAATAGTTGGAAGATATTCAGTCTCCTACGGCATGATTGCAGAATTATTGATATTCGAGCATAGCCCAATTCTCAGATGGTTTCCGTTGGAAACACAAAGCAGGAAGAGGAAGACAACGTGCAAAGGCTGCTCAACAGTATGAATCTGGAGTCACTCATACAGTCTGGATTGGGTGTGGGTTACAGGTTTTGATTCTGAGCCATTCCATCCCTTCAAGAATAGGTCCAGGTACCATACACACACTTTACGATTCATGTAAATTTTAGTGATTCCTACCTAAACTACCTTACATATGTTGCCTGCTAGTTAAACCAGTTAATTATTTCTCGCAAATTATATATAAAAAAAATACACTATTCACATTCAGATATATTAGCAATATAATATATTGCACCTTTTTTTTAACATATTTTCTACTATTACTTGACATTTATTAGAAAAATATGATTTTTTTTAATTTTCACTTATTTAGTTTTTTTTTCGTATTGAATGAATCTTACGTTTATAAAATGGGAAATAAATATTTTTTACACTCGTCATTTTATCCTGATTTTTTTCTCTTTTTTTTTATTTACATTATTCAGTTACCGTTTAGTGTTAAATGTTCATCAAGGTGGTTAGTATCGATTTGGACGAAATAATAACATTGAATTTTTGAAAATTAGATTTGAAAATATTAAAATATAGAGAAACAAAATTGAAAAATGTAAATAAAATCAAAACCAAATTAGTAATTTAACCTTTTATTTATGTAACATTTTTATTTAATTTATTATTTTTCACTATCTAGATCTTGAATTTTGTTTTACCTTCTCGATGTTTTCTTTTATTGGATTAGATAATATTTCCTTCCTTTTTTTATCATTTTATTTTAATTTTTATGTTTCTATTCTGAACACTTAATTAATTTATTATTTGACATCATCATATCAAAACAAGTTTGTTTCATGATTTCGTTTTCTACTTTAATCATTTCGAAACTAGTCAATTCAATTTACAGTATTTAAAGAATGTAAATATATAATAAAATTATAATTTAAATAATCAATTGTGTGTTACATACGTATTTAGAAAACGGGCTAGGACTTTATACTATGTTAACTATATCGTATTAATATATAAATTTAAATGGTGGGTATTCTTATTGTCATTCTTAAATATATTTTTCTAAATCTCTTAAATATATTTTTCTAAATCACATGTAATGAACTTTTTACTAACATTTAATATTACAGAGTAAGAGTAACAGTTTGTACATGAGATAATATATGATGGATAGTTCGATAACGACTTCGATAGTGGGTGGCACGATAACAAACCGAGATAGACTTTAAATGGTTATGACAAACTTAGACGCGTTTTGTGTTTTTATTATTATAATAATAATTAGGTTTAAGATCACTCATCAGTTTAAAGAAAATAAAATCATTTAGATAATAAATCTTAATAATAAAATAAAATCATTTAGATAATAAATCTTAATAATATAACATTAAAAGAGAGATCAGATTATTAAAAAAATAAGTTTTAAAATAACTATACTATTATTCATATCAATCTTTGATCTTCTCTTAATCTAATGTTAACCTTACATTGAGAAAAAAAATTAAATATGAACATAACTAATAACTCTTTTAAAGTTTCTCCTGAAGTAACTTGATTTCTCTTCAACATAATAAATATATTGCATATAATATTTAATATAGTAAAATAAATAAGTCAAATATAACCGTTGAAGAATAAACGTTTTTTTAATTAAAATATATGAAGTCCAGTACTTGGTCGTTCAGACTTGTTATTCACTTATTATTATAAAAAAAATCAACACTACCTATAGATAAAATTGGTAAGTAAAAATTAGTTACCTACAAAAACAAATACGTGGATAAAAGTCTCTTAAATAATAATTACCTATCACTTTCACTTTTAAAAATTATATAAAAAATAATTAATTGTTATATTAACTAAATTACTAAAAAATTGTTGATATCTAATTTAATAATAATTAATTTATAAATTAGTTTTTAAATTAATATCTAAATAATTATTATATATATTGATTAAAATTCAATTATTTTGAATATAAAAACTCATCTATTCATTTTTTGATATTATCTCCACCATTTATTTTAAGTTTTAATTTTATTTCCAATAGTGAAATAATGTTTTAAGTATTATGTTATATGATATATAATCAAACATCGTCGATATGTCCGAGTGGTTAAGGAGACAGACTTGAAATCTGTTGGGCTACGCCCGCGCAGGTTCGAACCCTGCTGTCGACGTTTTTGAATAAACTTAATAATTATGTTTTTCGTTTTTTAAAAATATTTGACTTTTAATTTTTATACTTACGATCTTTAGTTTCTCTGTAAAAAATCATAAGACTAAATAGATTATTTAAGAAACTGACATTCTTCATTCAAACATGTCGATATGTCCGAGTGGTTAAGGAGACAGACTTGAAATCTGTTGGGCTTCGCCTGCGCAGGTTCGAACCCTGCTGTCGACGTTAATTTTTGCTTTTTTCACCTCCTTTTTTGTTAGAAAAAAAGATGAGAGAAGTTCACACATTATGTACATTATCTATTACACTGTAAAGATAAATTGTTTTTCTTTAAATCTTTAAATTATCTCAATCTCATTATCCTTTTTTTTTCTAACTTTATAATATACTTTTAAAGCAATTATTACTTACAAACATATCTATAATACCTCATATTTACCCACTCACTAAAACATATCTCATTACTCACTTTTGTGGTTCATTTTTATTGGTAATAAGTGTGTGCAAATATGAAGTCTTAGGTTTGTGTGTATACTAGAAAATTTCCTACTTTCAAATGAGGTAATGATGCGAAATGATATTGAGATAATAACTTGTACACTACAAAGTCTTATTTGCTACCTTGCATTTTTAGCCAATAATTTCCGTGGGTAAATATAACTATGAATAAAAAAAATTCTTCGGTAAAAAATTGTCTGTATATTTTCCTAATCCTGAATTATTTCTTCATAATTAACACGCATCAAATATTGGACTTTAAAACAGATTATTTACCAAAAAAATAGTTTTTCTTTTCTTTTCACTGTGAATCTAAATTTGTTCCAAAAGGTCATGTGATCCTCAAAGAATTATTGTTTTTTTAGTATTTATGAGGAGAAGAATTCGATTTTTCAAATTTATGTAAGGTGAGTAAAAATTTATAAGGATGTTAGAGGAAGTAAAACATGCCTTAAGTTTTGGATAACCCCATTACCAGATTGACATGATGGAGAGATGAAATAGATAATGTCCTACGGTCACATGAATCAATGAAGTAATAAACTTTTTCTGTGTCATTCACGTGAAAAGAAAAGTAAGGGATCACCACTCTAACAAGTGGATGTAGATAATATTGAATTGTGTCAAATTTAAATTTCACCATTGTTTTCTATTCTTTGACCTTAGTGAGGATGTGGCTTAAGTTCTATGCAAGTGTTTATATCTTGCACTCTTCATCGTTATCCATATTAAATGGAATTACTTTGTTGTAAAAAAAATATAATGTCTTGAAATGGAAAATTTCACTAAAATAGTGTAGTTTTTTTTTCATATTTACGTAAATGTGCAAATATATAAAAAATTATAGGAATAAACATTTATTGATTAAAATTGTTAATGGTGTAGGTTTAAATTCGCCCTACCAATCAATATAAGTTTGAATTGTCAAAAGGAATCTATGTGACGTTGTGATTATTTTACCAAAAGTGAAAATTGTAGCCACGTGAACATAAAGTTCTGAGCAAAGTGTACGCTTGACATGTGTTTTGAGGAAGAAAACATTGTTTGTGAGAAAATCAAGTTGTTGTTGCACGGCCTTGCAATTGAAGTTGCCAATTGAAGTTGTCCTGCACCCCCCCTCCCCCCCAACATGATCGACGACCTCAATCATATACAGTTAGATTAAATTATTGGTGGTGTGATTGTGGCCACTTCCAAGCTCTTCGACTTCCATGTCGTCATGTTATTGTCGTTTGTTCCCGACATTTATTGATCTGGTTTACAACCTCCACATGATTAAAAAGGCATATCAAGTTGAATTTTATCTTGTTCGAAATGAGGATTATTGGTTTACTTATACCGGACCAAATTTCATACCTAACCTCCACCTGTGACATAAAAACTCGGGACAACCAATTACAACTTGTTTGCATAATGAAATGGATCAACCAATTCAAAACAAGCCAAAAAAATGTTCTTACTGTCGCAATGAAGGTCATATAAGAGGAAATTGAATGAAGGTCATATAAGAGAAAATTGTCCATTTAGACAGTAGAATCATCATTTGTAATCTTGTTTTCATCAAATATTTTAATATCATCTTCTTTGAATGACTTCTATTCAATATTTTCATTTATTTTTTAATACATTTCTTTTACATAAATACATGTATATTATTATTTTTACATACTATATAATTTATACTTTAATATATTATATAATCTAAAAATTTATGCATAAATCATATCACATTTTTATAAGTGTATTTTTAACTTTAACAATATTTAAAAATAGAAAATATTTTTAATTTATCACACAACTATTTTTAATCCAATTTATTTAAAATTATTGTAAAAAAAGTAATTTTAATTATTCAACTTTATATGTCATTTTCTTAAATAAAACAAAATTAAATTTTGATATTATAATTAAAATAAAAAAATTAACTATATATTTTTATTTTCAAAAATATTAATCGTCATTTCTTTTGAAAAAAAAAAACAAATGAACTTGTAAACCATGAAAACTTTAATTGAGAGAAAAATTATGAATCACATGTACAAATTTATTTAAACTAAAATTCTCAATCCAATTAAAAACTTTAATTAAAAAATAAAAAATGTGCAAATTAATAAATTTAATTACATATGTAATTTTTTTATGCATTTCCCCATTTAGCTAAATGTGAACAAAAAGTGCACCATATTTGTAAAAATTCCCTTGAAATGTTTCACACTCAAGTTCTGATGGTAGAGTGAGAGTCCAACTTTTTCTTGAAAAGATTTACTGTTGTAGGATCCCAATCTCTAGAATAATGCTACAATCCTTCATACCCATTTGAACATCTTCAAGAACAAGCCAACAAGCTCCAACACCTGTGATTTTCCTGCCAAATGATGATTTAAATGAGAAGCCCCTCATGCATGAACACCCTTTCATAATATTTACACCTGACTTTGATCAGTTCTAGTCGAACAAATTTTAGGTGAAGAGAGTCACTTGCTCCACTTTCTTCAAATTGACTGAATCCATTTTTCATTTCTTTAACTCCCTGAACACACCATGGGTGAACTTGTATAGAACAATCCAATTGGCTAAAACCAGAGACGAGAAAACAGATAACCACTGAGTGAGTGAGAAGAAAACTTCAATTTAACTCATGATTCCACACAGTAATTAATGGAAAAAAAAAAATCGATAACTTTTTAAACTGGTTTAAACAATCATAAAAAGTGAATAAAATATGTTCAGGAATTGTTTTGGCATCTAACATAAATCTTCAAAATTTGGTAAATACAGTACAATCGCTCAGTGTGTGGAACATTCTCTCTCTCTCTGTTTCTCTGCCTAAGAATACAAAACGCAGTTCAAGTAATTACACTGTGTTGTGGACCTCTGGCCACTGTCGTTTTCCCGCAACCAAACACCACCGCATGCATGCATGTTGTTCTTTATACACATTACACATCCAACCTTTCTTTTGCCAATTTTCGCAGTGCAAATTCCAACGTTCAAATCATTCATCCATGGCATGTTGCATGCCACGCGTCCTTCCAACCCTCACACAATGCTGATTCCACACATTCTCATGTTGCCATGAACATGGTGATGGTGATGGTTCACCATTTCGTGACACCTCCTTAACCCTTCACTCCCTCCCACACCACGGAGCCTCCACTCCCCAACATTCTCTTCCTCTCTTTCTATCTCTTCTTCTTCCTCCTCCTCTTCTTCTTCCTCTTCCTCCTCTTCAAGATCTGACACCAGACGCAACGTCAAACGTCCGTTCTCTCGCGACGCATGCAGAATCTCCGGCCGCTCTATTCTCACTTCCATCAACTCCAACCTCCCGTCTTTCCTCACCGGCCGGAGATAAAAACTCGGTTTACCGTTCCGGTTCAGCGACGACAGCGGCGGGGGAAATGTCCGCGCCTTCGCTCTCCCCTCCGCCTTCGGCGTCCTCCTCCGCGAAACCTCCTCGCCATCAACGACTTGCTCTCCGTCGCAATTACCGTTGCTGTGGATTTGGTCGGAGCTTTCGAAACCTAGGTTCTCGGTGCAGGACGCGAAGCCGGGAACAACACAAACGACGTCGTCGAGGGATCCAATCCGTCTGTTCTTGAGCGGAGGAGGCGCGTTGTTGTTGGGCCTGAGCATGGCGGACTCCAGAACGTTGGGAGGCCTGTGGACATCTCTGGTGGCGAGGCCAAGGCCCAAAACCTGGTGGTGATAGTGGTGGTGATGGTGACACGTGTCAGTGGAGGTGCTCCTCTTGAACAATTTGATCATGGCAGGGAAGAAGGGGGAGAAAAGAAAAGGAGGATAGAAGGAGAAAAGGATTGTGTTTGTCATGGCATAGTAATCACAATAATCATAACCATAATCAAATCATAAAAGCATTTACAAGAATCAAGAATTTGTTGAAAGGAAATTGAAAAAGAGAAGAAGAGAAAGAGGGTATTAATAAAATAAAAGGGAAGCATAGCATGGGCATGGGGTGGCAGAGTGAGAGTGCCAACCAAACAGAACGCAAGAAAAGGAAGGGCGTGTTTGTTTCAGAGTATGAGCTGGAATCCCTCATGGAGCAAACGGTGCCGGGTCCCACGTTGGACTCCGCGCAAATAGCTTTTTATCTCTTTCTTACTTCTGTGGGTTAAATTTTAACCAAACGCTAACCTCTTATCTCCCAATCCTACCATGCCACCGTATGAATTATGAGTTGACCTCTTTTTTCAATTCTTTTTTTCTTTTTCATTTCTTTTCCTCTGCACTACCACTTCTATTTTTATGCTCATTAACGTTTCAGTCAAACATGCAAATGCTGTCATAATTAGAAACCCATTTCACCCTCCCTAACAAAATTAGGGAAAACGCGCTTCTTAGAAATGGTGGTTGACTTCAGCTGCACTTAGACCCAGGCAATCATCATTTATATGTTTTTGAAAAATTAAGTTTTGTATTAATTCTCAGTTTTCAATTCAACCTTTTAAAGTTGTTCAGAAATCACAAGTTGTTCATAAATGTGATGGTGATGCCAAATTCATCTCTTGAGGGATGCTTGAATTTCTTCCAGTGCACGCCCCTTCGTCTCTGGCACTAGTTTTGCCACGAACAGGACCGTGAAGCCACATATGGTAGAGAAGATGAAGAAAGTTCCTGGCCAAACATAACATCAAAATGTGAATTTTTGTTTTCTTGGTGTCATTTCTTTTTGTGGGCCTTTTTGGTAAGGAGAGTAAGTGTTTTCACATGGAATTAAGAGTAAATGTGAACCTACCTGCCGAACTCCAACTCATGAGGAAGTTAAAAGCATATGATACAATCCAAGAACACAACCAGCTAACCAAAGTCACAAGACTTCCTGCAGAACCCTTCACGTTGATGGGGAATATCTGGGGGCCAAAAAAAAATTGTTCAGTAAACTTAAGGACTTCTTATGATCCATTTTTCTATTTCATATATATGTTCAGAAACTACCTCGGACATTATAACCCAGGGGATTCCCCCCATGCCAAGAGAGAACGATCCTGTGTATACCTGATCATTACAAAAACTAACTGCTCAAATTGGTTTTCAAAAGTGTTCTGACATGAATTTAAGAACTTCATTACATTATCCACTCAAGAAGTACTTGATCTTCAGTGATCTTGGGAAAAAGGAAAACATAGGTAATATCTTGTCATCTCATATTTCAAAGCCATGAAACAAAGTTTTTGTTTTATTATTATTGTTCAATTAAATGCACAAGATTGCACACTGCAGTCAAAGATTCAAATAATGGTGCATTATTGCTTAAACATTGTTCATGAAAAATCATCACCAGCACACCAGCAAGTGCCATAATGGGACTGACTTCCTTCCATTTATGTAGGTCCTGCATACGCAAGCTCAATTAATTGATTATTTTGAAATAACTAAACATGGTAGAGCAGGTTTTGTATTCAAAGAACCTGTAAGAAGAATGACAGGGCTGCAAGAAAGCATCCTAAGCATGTTCCCGATGCAGAGATCTGCATAAAAGTAAACATTCTGAATTCAGATCTTACATATCAGCACAAAACAGAAGAAATGAACCATTATCTTTTCTACCAGCAGAAGTGGTCGTCTCCCAGATTTATCCATCAAAAGCACTCCCAAAGCTGTCATCGGGATCTATGAAGACAGAAATGACTGAATAGAAGTGAAGTGAAGAGAAGACTCGCCAAAAGGGTGGTATCTATCTCATTTTATACAACATTAACAAGGAGCAAATCAATTGTATGAAGATAATGAAGAACCTGAACAGCAACCATTGCTATCATTCCAATACTTCCCGAAAATCCTGAGTGTTATAAGTTTAATATTCATATGATCATCCTCCTTATCTGTCATATGTAAGAAGCATTAAAAAAAAATATGCATGTACCAGCAGAGATGAATATAGAACTTGCATAAAAAGCAATGCCGTTAACCCCTCCAAACTGTTGCAATATCATCAGACCAACTCCTACCTAACAAAGTAATTAAAATATCATAAGAATCTGCAAAAAGGATAAGGAGGCTGCATGAACGGGGATATATATCATAGAGAGCTCACAGTAAGTGACTTCAGATACTGCAATTGAAATAAGCCAAAAATGGTTGCTTCTGTTTCTCTCTCAAGAGCTTTGGTAAAATCCTACAAAAAAAAAAAGAACATAAAATAATGTATTAGACTCTTTGGCTTCTTCTCCCGTCCCAACACTGTAATGAACAAACACTGTGTATACTCTAATTTCAGTGGCCTCTTGAGAAACATCAGCATTCTTTCCTCTAAGACGTTGTAGAACAGATTCACTCCTTTCCCAGTGACCAAATTTTGCCTACACAAGATTTCAACTATCATAAAACTTGCGATGTGTTTGTCTAACATGTCGTGATTCCAATTATTTGACACAAGTGACTGAAAATCCCAGTTGTTTGGGAGAATCCTGTCATGTCCAACAGATCAACAAAAATATTTCAAACAATAAACCTACAGCAGCCATGGACAACTCACCAGCCACCTAGGAGATTCGGGAATGAAGAATAGACCCAAAAGTTGTACGAGACAAGGAATAGTTCCTGATATAAAGAACAAAAAATGCCACTTACATCCAACCTTTCTTAATTTCACTTTGTTAGATGAAAATCATGCACATGAACATTACCTATTAGAGCCAAAATCCGCCAATTCAAGAAAGCTCCAATAAGATAAGTTAATGATACTCCACAACAAATCATTAACTGTCAAAATAAACTCCAAATAGGGATTTAAAATAGGCCTATTTAACAAAGGTTGTATTTGCAACAATGGGAGTAAAGTGAAGTGATGCTCAGAAAAAATCATCATTGCATTACCTGATGAACTGTGGTGAATCCCCCTCGGAGATTCTTGGGTGTTATTTCAGCTAGATAAACCGGTACCTGCCATGGAAACAGAAGAGAACAAACCCACAAGTATTTCTTTTGAGTGATTGAATTCCTTTGGAACTGCATTTGTGAAAAACAAAGATTCACAACAATTACCACATAAGATAGAAGGCCCATTCCACATCCTACCAAAAATCTTCCAACATAAAGCCACCAACCAACCTTCAAACAAGCATCAAGTGTCAAATAACAACGACTTAACTTGTGCAATTCTCAAGCTTTACTTTATCAATCAAGTTAACTGCTCAAAAAGAAATTTGCTTGTAGTTTAATAGTATAGTCAACAGGATTATACGGTTAACCTTTGAGAATGCTATGGCAAGCCATCCCAAGATGCAGAATACTTCGGAGAAGCCCATAGCCTGTTTTTCAAAAGGGAACAAAACCATTGAAATAAAACAGGAAACTTTCATTTCAAAGCACAAAAATTGAATAAACCTACAGCTCTTCGGCCTGCGTAGTCTGCTATTCTACCACTTATTATGGCCCCAATCATTGCTCCAATAGTCAGTATTGATCCAAAAATTGAATACTGCATAAAACGAGGTCAATAAAAAGGCATTAAACAATGTTCCTTCCTCTCTTACTTCAATGTTGAATACATGACAAACTAAAACAAAGTTTGTGATTCAAAGTTCAAACCTCAGCCACGCCGAGATTGAGATCATCCATGATTCCCTTTTGAGCAGGAGACGAATATCCCACCTGCAAAATTCATACTGTGACAATGGTACCTCCAAATTCTTACAATATTGCCAAAGCAAAAAAAAGTGTGAATGGGAACTCACAGCAGACCCAAAAACGTAAGAACCAGAGACAGCAACAAGGGTGGTAAGTATAAGAATAGCTGGTACTGACCAGGTTTCTTTCTGCCTCTTATCCTCACACTCAACCCCATGGTTACCATGATAAGCTTGTAATTCTGTGGAAAGCAAAGGACTTGAAAACTCTCTGGGTTCTGCTCTACTAGTATCGTCCATGGTTCCCCAGAAGCAGATTTAGGAGCCACTAAGAATTTTTAAGGTTGCGTGTGACAGTAAATGAATCTATGAAGACTAGTGCTTTGTGAGGTCCAAAAATGGCAAGTGAGGAGGACAGTGTTGGAGATAAGTCTTGTGTATTAATGGTTGACTTGGGATACAGTGTTTGTTGATTTGAACTCCAATTCATTGGAGATACAGTGACATGGTTTTGGTTACTGATTGGCATAAATTTTGTTTAGGATGTGTCATTATAAGCTTGCACAAAAGGCCAAGACCTCCAAGCTGTGGCATTCTCAAAATCTAACATTTTCTTGCATGTGATGAAAGATGAAGTAGTAACTTAGATATTTTTGTGTGAGACTATTTATATTTTATTTTCAACCCAACATTATTATTTTTTTAATACAAGATTAAAAAGTTGCTTTTACTACATTTCTACTATTATTTGCAATCTTTTTTTTTAATTACATCTCAAACTTCAGTTATATTAGAAATTTATGCATTGGTCACCTGAAAGAAAAATCTGCCTTATAATTTTTGTTGTTGAATAATGTAGGTATTCTAGTCCAAGACATAACTATTAATCTCTTGACCATGTTTCATATTTTTAGAATTTAACTTCTACCAACATAAAAGATCAAACATATTTGTCACTTGAACCATGTTGGTCTTCTATTATGATTGATACAATATGATACATAATGTCCATTATTAATATTTTTATATTTAAATAAATTTCAGATTTACTTGAGTATCTAATATTTTTTTATAATTCGATATCTAATAATTATAAAAAAAATTGTTTAAGTTAAAAAAAAATATTCATTTCCATTTTGTTCCTATTATTACTTTACTCTTTCCAGTGTTTTTTAAAATAACTTTAAATTTTTCTTTTAATAATTTAATTTAATTTTTATTATAATTTTTTTATCATATAATAATGTATTTTGCGAGCAACACATGTAATTAATATAAGTAACTTAATTGATATTATATTAATCCTCAACCATTTGTGTGTGAAATGTACTTTAACTTAAAAAACACTTCAACATATAATATAAAACATTGGACAAAAATATAAACTTTTTAAGTATCCAATTTTAAAAATACATTAGATACTTAAACAAAATTTAAGAAATAAAACTTATTTAAGTTATATTTTTACACGACCAATTTTTTAGTTTTATTATATTTATAATAATATATAGTAGGGATTTGCAATAAACTGTTTTCATATTTTACTCGTAATAATATTTTTAATTCCCAAATTAAAAAATAATATTGAGATAGTGGAAAGTGACTTGCATGGAGTATAAAAATAATTGTCCACATTAATTGCTTATTTTCATACAATAAATAATATATCTACAATTTTATATATAAAAATTCTAAGACAGCAAATGAAAATTACATACACAGACAGCATCTATGTTTTTACTGACAACTTTGACATGTCACCGATCATTGCACAGATTAAATTGGAGAAATAATACAATCACAAAAAATTATTTAGACATGGTGATTGTTACTTTCATGTAACTTTTGAAAACTTTCTTTACACCAAACCTCCATCAATCTGCAACTTGAAGAAATTCTAAGTGGGTATATTATGCATGAAATTCTGTTGCAGGGGAATACCAAATTCATCTCTTATTTTACGTAGGTGCCATTCAAAGAAGCTTGAATTTCCTCTAGTGTACGTCCCTTGGTCTCTGGTACTAGTTTTGTTACGAAAACAACAGTGATGCCACATATGCCAGAGAACAAGAAGAATGTTCCTGTCCCATCATAACCAAAACATCAATTTTACACATATATAAGAACAAGGATGTTTTACTGATTTTTTTGCTTTGTCTCTTAAGGGAATCAATGTATGTGTTAGAGTTAGAAACAGGAATTAAAGAGTAAATAGAAGTTTACCTGGTGCACTCCAACTCATGAGAAAGTTAAAAGTATATGCAACAATCAAAGAACATGTCCAGTTAACCAAGATTACTAAGCTTCCAGCAGTGCCCTTCACATTAATGGGAAATATCTGGAAAAAAAAAATATACATGAACAACATTCATGTGCTAAGGATTTATTATATTTCAATTTTAATTTGATGAGTGAAAACATAGTTGAACAAAGCTACCTCAGACATTATAATGGACGGAATTCCAGACAAGCCTAGCGAGAACAATCCCATATATAACTGCTCGTTAACAAATCAAAATCAGAATTGCTTTTATCTGTCAGTCATTCAATCCATGAGTAAATCAGTCTCAAAATATGCAACATGAATTGAGATTTTGTCGTAAAATTAAACTTCAGAGACACCATTAAGTCTTAAATTCAATTTGATCTCACTAAGACAAGTACAAGGCCTATGAAAAAATGAAAGATGCATGTGTTGGTATTATTAGAAAAGCATTACCAATACACCAACAAGCGCTATAATGGGACTTATTGTCTTCCATTCCTGTAAACCCTGTATCAAGCAAGCCTAATGATTCTTACAAATAGTTCAAAAAACAAATGATTAAAGAGAAGATCTTCTATCAAAAGAACCTTCAACGAGAATGATATGGCTGTCAGGAAGCTTCCTACGCATGCTCCTGTAGCAGAAACCTGTGTAAGAGTCAAAATTTTGGATTGAGATTACTAGAATATGGAAAAATAAAATAAAAACTAAAGAAAGCTTTATCATTTTACCATTAAAAGTGGTCGTCTTCCACACTTATCCATCAGAAGTACTCCTAAAGTTGAAAATGAGACCTGCAAACACAAATAATGGGCTATGTGAAGAGAAGACCCTGGAATGAAGTCTACACGTCTCATCCAAAATGGCACTGAACTCATACTGTATAGAATTGAGCACACAGAAGTAATGAAGTTGTGTAAACAGAAATAAAAACCTTAAAAACACCCACTGCTATTGTTCCAATAGAGTCTGAAAATCCTGTAAAAGAGAAGAATTTTGGCCGTAATGAATCTTACACCAATCTAGTATTCTCAAATTTGTTTTTTCTTATTTGTCGTATGTTACAAGCCAAAAAAGGACCTGCACGTACCAGCAGAGATAAATATAGAATTTGTATAGAAAAGAATGCCACTAATCCCTGCAAACTGTTGTAGTATCATCAAGCCTACACCTATCTAAACAAGTAAGTAAATAAATATCGTGAGAATCTGTAAAACATTAAGATAGCCTTCATGAATAGAAAGAATTTAGAATGCTCACAGTAAGTGTCTTCAAATACTGCGACTCAAATAAGACAATAATACTGCCAGCTTCTGTGTGTTGCTGAAGGGCTTCTGTGTACTCCTACAAATGAAGGTACAGATCTAAAAATGTTATACATTAAAATCGTCTCCCAGTAAGATCATAAAGCAAACAAAAACTTGTTATATACTCTGATTTCAGTGGCCTCTTGATAAATATCAGCATGCTTTCCCCTTAAGCGCTGTAAAGCAGACTCACTCTCTTTCATCCGACCAACCTTAGCCTGCAGAAGATTACATATATCGTTTGTGCTATTTTTATCAAATGACATGTGTTGACTCTAATCATTTGACAAACAGAAGAAAAAAATTGGTTGCTTGTGTGATATGTGTCCACCATGTACTGCTCAAAGAACAAAATTCCAGAAGCTATGAACAACTCACCAGCCACCTGGGTGAATCAGGGATGAAGGGCAGAGTCAGAAGCTGCACAATACAAGGAACAGTTCCTGAGATAAAGAAAAAAATTATGTGAGTTACTTGGAACCCTTTTAAATTTGGTTTTGTGATCAACATAAAGAATAGTACTAGTATATTACCAATCACTGCCAAAATCCGCCAATTCAAAAATGCGCCAATAAGATAAGTCAATGACAACCCACAACAAGTCATTAACTGTCACAGCAATACCAAATAGACATCTAAAATAAGCCTTTAAGTGAGGCATAAAACATAAGTGGCATGATACACAAAATAAGAGTAAAATGATTTAGGTGTTATCATTTATAGTGTTCCTTTACCAGATGACCTTCAGTAAATGCTCCTCTGAGATTCTTGGGTGTTATTTCTGCTATGTAGACTGGAACCTAATATGCAAAGGGAACTGTTATATCTATTTCTTGATTGACTGAATAACATTAATTTGAACTGCAGTCATAACATATTAAACGTCAAAGCAATTACCACATAAGATATGATGCCAACCCCACATCCTATCAACATTCTTCCGATATAAAGCCACCAAACAACCTTCAAACACCGAATATTCATTATCTTAGACTTAATTTAAGGAAATTAACCCTGTGGCTGTGGGAGTAGGAACAGATAGAATTAACCCCGTGGTAAACAAATTAACTCAGTAGTAATTTTGCTTGAAGCCTTGTTAAAAAGGAATCTCGGATATGCGTACACTTCAATTATAGAAATCTGGGAAGAAATTAATGGCAAACCTTTGAGAATGCTATCATAACTGATCCCAAAATGCAGAAAACCTCCGACAAACCCATAGCCTACATGGAAAAATGCAAAATAACCAAAAGTGAAAAACAGTAACATTGAAATCAAAACTAGGTGTAATCTGTCTCTGACTTACCAATCGACGACCCATGTAATCTGCTATTCTACCACTTAAAGTGGCACCAACAATCGCTCCAATGGTCAATATTGAACCAAAAGTTGAGTACTACAAAATTGCATAGAGTTTAACTTAAGGACATAAACGGTCAAATAAACAAGAACCAATAAATTTAGGAGAAAACAAAATACAACTTCTTAGGTATTCTCTTAGTTTCATCTTAAGAATCTATGTATGACCTAAAACATCTATTACACAATCTATTATACTCAAGTTACAAGTTTCAAGTTTTATAAGGATTATTCAATTTCCAGATAAGTCAACTATTCTTAACAAGGCGATACATTTTAAGAGAGAATTCAAAAACAAAGATTGTGAGGTTGTAACCTCGGCGACAGAGAGATGCAGGTCATGCACGATTCCATACTGAGCAGGGGATGAATATCCGAGCTGCAAAAAGAGGTGTGAGATGTGATGCAAGAACAGAAGTGGTGATTCTGAACTGTTATGAACCAAAATGTGTGATTGATAACTTACAGCATACCCAAAAACGTAGGAACCAATTGTAGCAGAAATGGCAGTGAAAACAAGTGTAAGTGGCATCGAAGAAGCTTCATTTTTCTCATTTCCATGGGAATCAATTCCATCTTCGCCCGTGGACAGCAGAGGAGTTGAAAATTGGCTTGCTTCACTGCCTTTGAAGCCCATGAATGATGAATCCTTTGTTGGAAATTTTCCACCACTCCAACCAAACACTTGACACACGTTGTTTACCACTGAACAAGAAAACTTAGCATATACACATGTGGTTGTGTATCAGATTCACAGAACAAGAACAAGATAGCATATTTAATGTTTTTTTTCGTTAAAATAACTGTCAGCCAATTGTTGGGAGGAAAAAATAAAGTAGTTGTGAAGTTTTTTTTTTGTTGGTGTAATCTCCTCTCATAATCAATACACCTAATTTTCAACATTTCATTATTCTACGACTCTTCCCCTCCCACAAATATCTACAACATTTTCAAAATCATTTTCTTATTTTATCTAAATTTGTGTTTTATTGATCATATTTTTTTGGATAATTTTGAAAAAATTATCTTTTTTTAAAATATGATAATTTTTTTTTATCAATAATAAAAAATTAATAAATATAAACTAGAATGATACAATCTTTATATATAAAACTATTATAACCAAGCCTTAAGATGAATCAAAACAAACATTTCTAATATATCTATTATCCTTTAAAAGTTATATTATTTTTATGCTTTTAAATTTTGTTGATCCTGCAATCTAAATCACTTATTTCATAAAAGAAAACGTAAATTTGTAAATCTCTAAACTTTTTTTAGGAAATTTGAAAAACAATTAGAAAATGGATTAAGTGAATATATTTACAAGATTTTAATTTAGACGTTCATAACAATATAATGTTTTAAACTTATAAGATAATTTTGTAAATTATTTAAATAAGAATCACGGAATGGGCTTGTATTGGACTGGGTGAATAGCACGTCAGAACCCGTTGTCATTCTTAATCTGTTCGCCTAAAAGCACATTTATTCCACGTGATTTTTTACTTTATTATTTTATTAAATTTTTATAATAGTATATATATACAAATATCTTCTTTATTATATTTTATAAGATATAATTTGATTCATTGACTCGTTATATACTTTAATTATTTTTAATTATAGTGCGTATCACATGATCATATGCTAATTTCAACCAAATAAACCAAATAAAAATACATTTCTAAGTTCAACAACGTGTCAGGCATTTGAGCATTTTTATAATCAAAATGCAATCAAATATGTGTTAAAAAGATGGTGAAATTTATCATAAATGATAAACTTAAATCACAGATAATTATTGATAGAAGTTTTAGTTGTGTGGGAACAATTATTTAGGTATCACATGTGTTAATGTAATTAATGTGTTTTTAATCTTGAAAATTTAGAATAAATTTATTTTTTAAAGTTTATAAAATATAATTTAAATTTCCGAGCATTAAGTTTAAAGAACCAAGATAACTTCGCAAAAATTACTTATGTCTGTCATCAACTTTCATAATTTATAAACATTAAATTTTATTAAGTTTTGACATTAAATTGTTTTAATAAGTTGCTGAGTGAGAAATTGATGTTTTGTTTTATTTGTATGTGTTTGTATACAGAGACTTTTGTATCTGGATATTCAGTAATATATTTTACATATATGAGTTATGTGGATTCTTTTATTTTATAGTATATTTCTAAATTTAACATAATTTTATAAAATTAGTTTATAAGGTGATATTTGTAATGACTTTTATACTTTGAAATGTCATAATCTTTAAAAAAAAACTTATACGTGAGATTATATATTATGGATGATTCGATAATTATCGGGTGATCTGATAAGTTCAACAAACACTTATTGAGATATATTCTTAATGGTTCTAATACCATATCATTATGACGTGATGAATGTATTGACTTCAAAATATATAAATGAGTGTAAACTTCACATTATAAACCAATTTTATAAGATTGAATTAAATTTATTATAGTCATTATGATAATCGGTCGATATGGTGAATTTTACAGTGATTGCAGAATATTATTAACTGTTTCAATCTCTTCTATTAATAACTTAACATTTTTTATATATTTTGTCACCCACTTTACTGTGATATTTATTTGTTGTGCTGTTGTCACAACATAAATATATAAAAAAAAGAGACATTCAAGAAAGTGTGAAAGGGAAACAGAGAGAACCCAAGATATTGGCTTCTCGTAATTTTTTTTAGCCAACAATTCTCCTTAAAACCATATCCGTTGAGTGTCAGATCGTACATTTAAAAATAATTTTTTGATCACTTTACAAACAGTATATATTATTTGTTTTGACATCTTGTATAGAATTTTTGTCAAGATATTTATTTAGTACTCTTTCAATACATAAGTGTACAGGTGTATTTATTTTTTAGTATAATAATAAAAAAGTTATAATTTTAGTTAAGAAAATTAATTTTATTTAAATTTTATTAATGGTTAATGTAATTGAATATATAGTATTTAGTAGTTGTCAATTTTTTTATTATTAAAAAGATGATTAATATTAGCATTCAAAATTATCCTTAAAATGAGTTTTTTATTCTTATTTTTTTATAAAAAATAAAAATATTAATAAAGATACGTGACAATTATTAAAAGACCAAACATGTATTTAGTTATATCTATCATTAGAGTTGAAAGAAACAAAAATTCATAGGATTAGAGTTGTTGTATTAAGATTGTAGTTTTTTTTCTTATTATATTAAAAATGAAATATGTAAATAGTTATTGTACTAAATTAACTATTTACCATATAACAAAAATAAATAAATATATATATATACTAAAAAATAATTTATATTTAGAAAAAATCTAAATACTATCGATTTTACTATAAATCCTCCAGAGATTTTGTATAACATATTTAAGATTTCAAAGCACAACTTATATATACCTAAATACAAAACTTTATAAAAAAAATTAATATATAAGAAAATTCTTATATAATTTTTTAAACTTATAACTATATACGCTCGTATAGATAATACAATAGCTAATCATAATACATACCAAAGTAAGATATTAAAATAAAATTTTAACATAAGAAAATATATATAAAACAAAATATTTAAAATAAAAATTCACAAGAATTCAATTTTAATCAAATATCAACATACATAAACCATATAGATCATACATATTTACCAAAAAAATATCAATCGATATATAAAAAAACTCTATTAAGTAAGTCCTATAAAAAAAACTAATATACAATATTAATTATTTTTTATATTTAAAACTAATTTTTATTTTTTATTTAAAATTAATTTCTATTTAATAATTTTATTGTAGTGATATAATGAGTATAAGATAAAATAAAAGTAAAAAACAATACTATTTTAAAAGAAGATAAAAAAAATTACTTAAATGACAAATATTTAATCAATAAATTATCAACTCACAGTGATGAAAAAAAATCTTAAATAACAATTTCATAAGTTTTTTCATAATTGTTATTATGTTGAATTCTTAGTACTTTTAAAATGTTAAGTCTTAATTAGAATAATTTACATTATTTAAAAAACATTAGGAATGTGCACTTTTCACACTTTTTTATATTTTCTTAATTGTGAAAACTAATTAAAATTTAACAATTTTCAATAGACAGAAATGATTAAAAAATATTAATTACTTATTTTAAAAATATTTTTAACATTGGGTCATATTTGTTATGAACCATTTTTATTGATTATTTAAAAAAAATTAATTGTTTTATACAATTAATTTGTAATTACTATATTTTATTTCAGTACTTATGTCATAGTCGACAAAAAAAGTCATGCTAAAGTTTTAATTGTCAATTTGAGAGTATTTCAAGAAATAAAAAATTGAACCTATTTTAAAATTACAAATAAATATTTTTGATATCAATGTATATAAATATTTAAATCATGTATTGTAAAGTATATAATTGCCATACGATACGATCTCACTGTGACACTTGATAGTGACAGCCAATAGCAGCGTTGCCTTTAATAATTTTGATACAATCATTGATGTTTAATACATAAAATATTATATACCTTTTTATTATTGTCCATGCAATCATATTTGTTTTGCAGATAAAAAATTATATATTTTTGTATTATTATGGCTGGATAATTATTCTTTGAAAACATTATTAGTTATATAAACTATCCGTGTGAATTCGAGAACAGGGTGATTTTAATGATGTTAAAAATGTTATAAGAGAATTAATATAACAAAACTCTAGGTATTAACTTAAGGTTTAATATAAAATCACCAAATAATGAATAAACTTTCCATTTAAAAGAAGATAATTTGTTTTTGGAGCGTAATATTATTTTGTCAAGAAAAAAAAACTTACTATGCATGCATGGATGGATGTCTCCATTGCATTGTTAATATTGAAAATTTTGTTAACTTTTTAAATTTGAAATATTGAAATTAATTTTTGTGTAGGAGTGAATATTATAAGAATTTTAAAACTGTAATTTGGACTTTAGGAATAATTAAAATTATAGGGACTAATTAATTATTTTAATATTTGTGAGTGACTTAATTATTTAGTCATTAGTTTGTTTAAAATTTTAAGAATTAAATTATATGAAATTTATAAAATATATTGTAGGAAAATTATAGGGAAAAAATATAGTTTAAATTGACCATAAATTAAGATGTATTGTAATATGTTTGGTTGATGTAATTTGTTTTTTTTTAGTAATTTTATTTAAATTAACTATTATATTCATGTTCACATTGAACTAACTTTAATTCTTGTTTGAAAATTAGTATAAGTAGTTAAATATTAATCATTTCTATTAAATATTGAATTATTCTATTAGACAATTTGAAAAAAAAAATTCATTATTTATTAATACGTATACATTATAAGTATAATTTTAAATTTAGTGAAATTTCGGTTGAAACCAATTTGTATTGTTTTTTAGTTACATATTTGACTATGATGCTTTATTACCACATTCATTTCGTGCACTTCGGAGATATGGGCAAGATGCTATCAAAATTTTATCAAATTTAAGATAAAAAAAATTGTTTGTATTTGTTGGCAAATTATGAAAAATGTTTTACTAAATGGGTAGATTCTCACCTTCAATTACAAAAGTGAGAATGACATATTGCATTGTTAGTGATCATGAAGGTTGTAATCTACTTAGTTATGAACCGAAATTGGATGAGTGCACATCACGTTAATGAAGAGTATGAAAGGAAAATTGAAGAGTTACTACCATTTGCTCAACATAATAGAAAACATATTAATGGAACATATTATTGTTCTTGTGTTTGCTATTTGAATTATATATGTCAAGATCTTGTAGAGAGAGTGCGATCACTTGTTTAAGTATATTGAATAGTTATACAAAATGCACATGACATGAGAAAATATTAAACATTCCTACTATGTTAGGAACAACAAATTTTTTTGAAAATGGGATGGACGATAATTTAGAGAAAATGATACATAATCTTGATAACTTTTTTTGGAAAAATTAATGTGTATGATACTTTAACAATCGTGTATTACACTGAGTAATGTGTTACGCTCTAAAGAATATAAATTTATTGCATTAAAGATGTGTCCAACATGTATCAATTAGTTCATTTTATTTCTTAAATAATATTTATTTTAAATTTATAAAAGGGAGTAAAAATAAGAAAACATATCCGTATTAAATAATTTAACATAATATAAAACAAAACAAAGTGGATAAATATGAAATATTTGTTATCAAAATTCTTGTATTTGTTTGACGTGAATAGGTTAATTAAGTACTATATATTTCTCATACTTCAAAGCAATAAAGTGGAGAAACTTTTGTAGATGTCGAGAAGCTTGAATTGGTCAGCTTTTCTTTCATAGTTCTTTTATTTAAATATATTTTCCTTTCATATATGGATGACTTGTAAATCAAAACATGAATAAACATAAATTGAACACATACAATTATGTTCATAAATAGATCTTATCATATCATGATTCTCACTTAATCATACAATCAATAAGGAATATGCACTTACCTTGATCCATGAGTGATCCTAATTGAGCAGTTACATTATCTCCTTTGTCCCAATCTATCTCTTAGCAATTCCGTACTTGTCACACACTTTCGTGATGGTTAACAGTGAGACAACTATTATTTGCAAAGACAGAACCCTATAGCCTTTAGTTCCTAATCTCCATCAGATGTAGGTTTTCCATTAGGTATATCATATATATTTCTCACATTAACCAATGGGCCTTTAATTCTATTATTATTATTAAATCATATTCGGGCCCAAAGCCCAAACTCTAAGTCATGTGAGTCACTTTATATAAATTAATTTACATAATT
>Ga0123342_1000584_pt1 | contig 58207 bp, 20 predicted proteins | sample Turbeawhitnodule_FD_89960 | JGI IMG/M metagenome (GOLD analysis project Ga0123342, IMG submission 89960) | Root nodule microbial communities of legume samples collected from Mexico - Turtle bean Mexico white nodule | ecosystem: Host-associated > Plants > Roots > Nodule | place: Mexico: Nepantla... | reverse complement strand
TGCGATGACTGTACTACGTACACGAGCAGATGATCTTACAGGTGTCTGAGGATCAGAAGAGTTTTAAGGCGTTGATTTTGAAACTTATATTGTAAATATTTGTATTTCTATATGTCCTAATCATGTATTAGGAATATTTTGAAAAACGGTAAGCCTGTATAGAAATATGTAGAACCGGTATTGTAATAGTTATATGTAAATTATTGGGTGTTACAATAGAAACAAAAATTCAACATTAAGTAAACGAATGGAGTATATAAATTTAACTATTGTAACAACAAGTGAGATATTATATGTACTATTTTAAAAAATAATTTACATATCATAATATAATGAAATAAAATTATAATAATTAATTTTAGGAATGATAAAGTTGGTTCATTTTGACCATTTTTGCATTTGATTTGCCAAAATTTATTCACATAAGACTTGCGGATTTGTGGATAAATATATTAAAATGAATTATAAAATAAATTTTAAATTTATACTTCTATAATATGTATAATATTAATAAAAATGTTTAAATATATTTAATAAACAAACAATATTGTAGTAATAATAAGTTATAATTATTTTTTTATCTTTTATATTAAAAATCAATATCAATTTGATCTAGTGATTGCACTACATTCCTCCAACTAAGATTTTAATAAAATTTAATTTCTCATTTCTGAATTTGACTCTAAACGTTCGACACGTTCTTGAAGAACTCAGGAAAGTAGTCAATACAAAAAGTCAAAAATAAAATTATTAATCTTAATATAGGAAAAAAAATAATTATACGTAATAATAAAAAGTCAATATAAAATACAGGATCTGCACGTAAAACCACATTATATGTTTAAATAAGCAGCCTATCATATGCATACTTCCTTACATCATGCTATAATCCTTCCAACTTTTTCCTTTTTGATTAATTTATGTTGCATGGTACAAATAAATATGAATGTAAGATTTTCTATAATATGTTGGTTAAAAATAAGTTTTTTTCTAATCAGCAATATAATAAAGATATTGCTAATTTATATGGGTATCCAATTTTTAAGAAAATGTGGTTGTGGTTTTAGGTCATTACATGCGTGAGAGATTAATTTTTTTCTGTCAAAATGTTTTACGTCATCTCATTTTTAGTGGACATGGTTTTTCATCGCATATTGTTTTTATAACATTTTTAAAGTTCTAAAAATCATTTGGTCAATTAATTTTTGGTAATGAATTTATAGTATTATTTTAATAACATCTAAAATAATAATTTAATATTTGAATAAAATTAAAAAATTATGCTAATGTATATAATTTAAAATGAAATAATATTATTAATATTAAATATTTACTTTTTATTAAATGCAATTGTAACCATTAAATTAAATTATATTTAAACAAATCAAATTTAAAATATATTTAAAAGTGAATATACATTGTAACACCCTAGAAAATACATCTAATTATTACAATATAAAAGTTCGACCAGTTTCCATACAAACTTGAAGTATTTCAAAAAATTCTTATTACAAGATTATGGCTCATAGAAATATAAATATTTACAATATAAGGTTTAAAACATCCTAAAGCCTTTTAAGACCTCCCTACACCTGTATGATCCTCTACTCGTGTACGTAGCACAGTCATCACAGTTCAAACACAACAAGAAAAGCAAGGGTAAGCTAGAGAAAAGAGAGAACCAAATTTTATAATATACCCAATTAAATCAAAAGAGAAAACCAAATTACATTATCAATTTCTCAATTATTCGATATTCTTCAAATTCCAACAATAAAACAATCACATAGATCTCACATGGATTTACACATCAAAGGTATTCAACAAACAACGCTTTCCGAAAGATCCGTATTAAGTAAGTCCTACCAGAGACTAACACCTGATCCAAAGATTACCAGTGAATCCAACAGAAAGGATCAGGGTAAGTTCAATCCAATCCAATTCGTGCATCTCATATATGTCACGGTGTGCATGAACTCCCCCATCAGCTTCTCACCACCTGATATCTTAGTCTATGTGACTTAGATCATTAGTGAAGCTCAGATATCTCTGTTACCACATAGACATCAATACTTAATACACAAACAAACATCAGTCCATACATCTTGATGTAACAGTTGTTGTCGGTAGCTATTTGTGGGATATTACCAAAAAATTTTAGACATACCATAACTCTTTTGTGCTCATTCTTCTCTTCCATGTGTTGTAAAGTCATTGATCCATTAAGACTAGATGAACTTGACGATGAAATTGTTGTTATCCAAAGAAAACATAAATTCAATGTATAGTAGAATAAGTTGAAAGGATTATTTTTCTCAACTGAACCCACCAAAATTGATGACTAAATCTTAAGAAAAAAATATAGAATAAAGAATCTTTAGAGCAAATTTGAACTTACTCTGTTTAAGAATTTGTTCAGGTAGAAATGTTTAATAACTTCTCATTTACAACATGGTGCAATCAAATTCTAAAATAGAGTTGGATTGAGAAATCAAAAGATAAGGGAGAGAATTGGAGAGATTGAGAGAAAAAGAAAAGATAAGAAAAAGGTACTGAGGTTATGTGTTTATGTTTATCGAGGAGTTACATCTAAAATTTTTATAACTAATATTAAATACCAAATTAAAAATAAATTTAGAATTTTTTTTTATCAACAATCAAAACTATTTTAGATATCAATATCTTTTAGTTTATAAAGTAGTATATAAGTTAGTTAATGTAGTAACTAATTATTTTTTATCTCTAAAATTAGTTGATATGTAGTGATTTTTTTTAATGATATTTGTGTAAAATTAATTAGTATTTAATAATTTTATTTTCTTTTAATGATCCTAATGACGAGTCAACAAATTCAAATTTAACCCAAGTATTGTGATCCTAGTATTTCCATCCTTATAAGGAAGTTATATTAAAGAGAGAGCTCACAATAAAACATATTAAACTCAACTTATTGTTATTTAAAAGAAAATGAATATAAAAATGTAACCTAACATAAATAAAGAGTTTAATAGGCTTATGTTTTCAATTGATTATAAATTAGATTTTATACAACTTTAAAAATGATTTTTACCAAAATAACTTATTATACATAAAAGTTTGTTATCAATGTTACTATAAATATAATGTACTATTATTTATTCTTAAAATAAAAATAAAAATACATTTAAAAATGAACAAGTTGAATAAGTTATTAAATAGTTTTCTTTTTGTACTAAAATAGGTTTCTGATTTAAAACTAATCTCTTTTGAGATGGAAAAAATAATATAATCTCTCTCGATAAAGTTTCTTAATTACTTATACCTACCTATAAACTTAATACGAAACAAAATATTTTGACTGAAGTTTGATTATAGTATCTATCTAATCTTCGAGAGAAAATAATCTTTGTTTGATGGGAATACTGTATTTTAAAATATTAAATTTTTTATTAACTAATTTTACTTATATTATGTTAAATTATAGTTTTTGGTACTTTTGAAAATTATATATTTACATATTAAATTAAAATGTGTATATTTAGAAAGTCTTGTTTATTATTTTCTCATGTAAATGAGTTTGCTAAAACTATCAGACTAATCCTCGAGATGTAAAAAATCACCTAAATGATTTTTGTCTTGTCTAACAAAATCTGGGTACTTAAAAATCACTATCTATCAACGTAAAAACTTAAATCCACGCTTTACTTCAATTTTCTTTATTTTTTTAGAAATAGAATTGCTGTTATGACAAATAAAAAAAAATAAAAAACTTAAAATTCACTTCTGTTTGATTCTATAAAATTTTAATTGTAGATTTTTGGTTTTTCAATTTTCTAACATAAAATAATGTTGGTTAAATGGTAATACATTTATCAGATTAATATTTAAGTTTGTAGCTATAATGACCTCCAAACGTGTATTATATTTTTAGTACTAATTAAATGACATGATAATTACATGTAGGTGATATACTTTGTTCATAGGTAAAGAAATTGGAAGGATCAACCCTCATCTTCACACGCACTAATCTATCAAAGTTTTTCTTGAAGAACTTAGTTCCATATATGCTAGCTTTTTTCAAGCTTCTTGAATTACTTGGATGTTTGTCACCAACATCAATATCCTATAATTCATAAATTGCATGCAGGTGGTATACTTTGTTCATAGGTAAAGAAATTGGAAGGATCAACCCTCGTCTTCACACGCACTAATCTATCAAAGTTTTCCTTGAAGAACTTGGTTCCATATATGCTAGCCTCTTTCAAGCTTTTTGAATTACTTGGAAGTTTGCCACCAACATCAATATCCCTATAATTCATATATGCTTCCCTTGGAGACTTTGAAACAAAAGGGGTCATAAACTCATGAAACGACCTTGAATAGTTCATGTAACGATCATTGGCTTCAACACCATCTTCAGTCCAGGACACGTAGTACTGGATCAGGAACAAGTTCCCTTTCCTGTGAACAAAAGGGGTTGCAGATGGTGAAATTTCCTCCATTCTCCCTCCATAAGGGTTCCACTGCATCCAAATGTTATTATATTTAGTCATCAAATCCCACATGTCTTTAAAGGCCGTTTTTGGGATGGGGGTTTTCACATAATCTGACTTGCTCTTAAAGTACATTGCAGTTGGCTCTTTAGAAGTTGGTAGCAAAGTTTCAATAGAGGTATCATTTGGAAGATTAGACCAAAAAATGGTGGAATTCACCCAAGGCATTTCTTCGCAATCACTTTGTTTCAAACCTAATTCAGGGAAGGCCTCCTTCACCAAAGGAACAAGCCTTTCAATTGAACCTAAAAATTGGCCAATGAAAGAGACTATTACTGTTCCATTCACTACATTAGGTTGCACTCTTATGAAAAGATCTTTGTCTAGTTTTGGTGCAACTAGTTGCCATTTGTAAGCAACATCAGTTGCATCTTCTTTCACAGATTTTTTCACATTGAACACAGTCACTTGTGGGGGTACAGAGACCAATTGGATCCGCCATGCAATAATGACACCAAAACTGGCCCCACCACCTCCTCTTATGGCCCAAAAGAGATCTTCCCCCATTGACTTCCTATCTTGGACAACACCATTGGCATTGACCAATTTGGCATCAAGGATGTTATCAACAGAAAGACCATATTTTCTCATCAAATTTCCATAACCACCACCAGAAAAGTGGCATAGTGAAACACACCCCTGATGGGAAGGCATGCACATTGCTTTTCTTTGCTATTTGGTAATAAAGTTGACCAACCGTGGCTCCAGCCTGAACCCATGCAGTGCCACTCTTTATGTCCACATCAACCGATTGGAGAGGAAACATGTCAAGAATGACATATGACACATTTGAGACATATGAAAGACCCTCATAGTCATGACCACCACTTCGGATTCTGATTTGAATGTTGTTTGCTTTGGCGCATGTAACTGTTGTCTGAACATCATTCTCACTTTGGGCAGTTATGATGGCAAGAGGTTTTGGCGTGCTTTGTGTCTTGTATCGTTTGTTGATAATGTGCAAGTTTAAGACAGAGGTGTATGAGGCGTTTTCTGGGGTGTATATAGCTTGAGGTATTTTAGCGTTTGAATCATTCGAGAGACAAACCAGAAATTGTTTGATATTCGGGGACTGATACTCTGATTTTCCTTGAGAAACAGACAACATTATCATTAGAGATGTTATGAAAAGAGAGAACAACCCCATTGTTTTCATGGATACCAATGTGGCTTCTTCAGTTAGCCTTAGACTCAATATATAATGATTATGTGATCTCTGTTACCAATGTGATGTGATGTGAGGATCTCCAAAATTTAAGGTCCCAAAATACCAATAATGGAAACTAGCTATATGGTTAGGACTCATAACAAAAATAACCCATTCACCAAAAAAGCTTTTCTCACATCAAACACCAATCTCTTTTTAACGTAAAATTAGATGGGATAGAAATGAAAGCTCAATGCTTTTTGTTTCCCTGTTAATTAGAACCACGAAGTTCTATCCCTTTATTAATGAAACCCAATGGAATTTTTTTTGAGCCAAAAATTCAAACAAATATTTGAGCTGACTGATGTGTTGACACCATACACAATAATAAACATGCACTTGACAAACAAATAAATTAAAATTTTAATTATATGTAATTTATTTTTTAATGTAAAATAGTATTATATTATTATAATGGTTTGTCAATCGTATGTATTTTGCTTTTTGGATGTCAACAAATTCTTTTCCAAAATTTAATTGTTTAAAATAAATAATTAAGTAAATATTCTAAAGAAATATAGAAGATTCCATCTTGCATAGAAATATTAAATTACGTTTAATGAAAAAACAAAAGGAATAATAAATAAACCATATGCTAAATTTTTCTCTTAACTTTACATTTATATTTTTTTTTATTTCATTTGGTGTATGAATACTTGAATATTTGTAAAAATTATTATAATCCTTTTTTCCAAATATGGAAAGTCCAACAAGACTTTTTGTAAGAATTTAAATTATGAATATTTCTCCAAGCTTGTCATACTTTAAATGGTATAGTTGTATAACAATGCAAGTTTTTAAAGAGTTTAGACAAAATTTATCTTTAAAAGTAATTTTGTAATTTATTCTAAATAATTTCACAAATATATTTTATACGTTAACAAATAATTACTATAAATCTCAATATAAGTGTGAAATAAACTATATTTTTTGGAAAAAATAATAATTTGTTGTAATTCTCTCATAAAACTATAATTGTTAATGTTGTGTTTTTTAAATGAATGTACGGAAGAGAGTCGTGTTGGGTTGGGCTCACTTCCTATGTGGAGGCCCAGTCCAATATTAACCTTTAGGGGTTTTTACTTTTCATATTGAGAAGGTTTTCCACTTTAAAAATTTTGTGTCTTCGTGTTTTGTGTTGCTGCCATTATTTGTTATTGCTCATCAAAGATTTTTGCAAGTTGGGGAAATTATTACCCTCTGCTTATTGCTCTTGTTGAGATATTATTGTTATTGTGTTGAATTTTCCATCAAGTCGGCACCTAACCTAAGAAATGCGAATTCAATTTTTTTTGAGTCATAATCCATACACTACACATAAATCATGAAATAGAAACCAATTTTTAGAGACCAAAAATAATTAGTTACTATAGTGACTAAATTAAAAATCATTTTAAGGACTAAAAAAATTTTGGTTTCTAAATCACTATTATTGTTAAATGGTTTTTAAATTGGTATCTAATTAACAACCAAGGTTTTTGCTACCAAATTTAAAAACTAAATAATTGGTAGTTAAAACTTTGGTAGGTAATTAGATACCAATTTAGAAACCATTTAACAATAACAGAAATTAATTACTATAGCAACTAATTATTTTTTGTCTCTAAAGTTGGTTTCTATTTCATGTTTTACTTGTAGTCATATGTAAGAGACCTTCAACCTAAAATCTTAAATATTTTATTATAAAATATGTTGTTTAGACATATAATTTTAAAAGAAATTACAATTCTAAAAATTGGTGAAAAGAATTTGATTATTTAAAATTAAACAATAAAAAAAGTAAATATTTTGAAAGCTTCATATTTTCTACTCTTTTAAATATATGTCTCTTTTATTTATATTTTTACTTAACTTGTTTTCAATTTAAATATCTCGACTCAACTTCAATTTAAATATCACAACTAAAGTCCAATTAATAGCACATTAACTTATATGTGATTAAGATGTTATTGACTCAATAATACTTTTATGAGTAATATCAATGAATGTTTCTTTTACGTTAAAGTTGATCATGTTAATTTTTCAGTTGTCGTTACCAAATTTATTATTTTGTTCATACAAAGTCAATATTATATTATCAGCTAATTAAATTACATTGAATGAAAAAATAGAGTAATAAATATACATATATGAAGTCCAACCAGACCTTTTTGTAAGAATTTAAATTATGAATATTTTTCTAAGGTTGTCATATTTTAAATGGTATAGTTGTATAACCAATGTAATTTTTTAAAGAGTTTGGACAAAATTATATATGAAAGTAATTTTGTTATTTATTTTAAATAATTTCATAAAAATGTATTTTATATGTAAATAAATAATTACTAACTATCTCAATTGAAGTGTGAAATAAATTATATTTCTTGAAAAAATATAAGAATTTTTTTTAATCTTCTCATAATAAAACTATAATTATTAATGTTGTGTTCCTCGAGTGAATGTATAGAAGATAGTCAATACCTAATCCAAGAGACGTGAATTCAATGAGTTTTGAGTCATTAGTCAATCCATATATAAAAGATATTAGTATCACTTTCAACCTAAAACCTTAAGACACTACGTTTATGAGTCATTTTCTTTATTTACTCCCACTATATACTACCCATTTCACCCATCTTTACTCAATATTGTAACAGCCACATAACAACCCCCCATCCCCCGTCCTCCTCCAACATTTCTACTTGATCAAATTTTCCCTCATCAAAGCTGTCCAAATTCACAAAAAGCCAAGATGGCACCACTGGATCTCACTCAAGTGAGTATATTCTCGCTTGAGGCGAGATAGCACCACTAATGTTGGACATTTTTATGTTTTACTCGCCCAAACAAGCCCTAGTGTGCATGATTGAGAGGTCATTGAGTGAATTGTAATCCAATTGAGAGAACAAATATCGATCCCACAATGAACACTTAAATTATATATCAAGTACAATACTTGCTAAATATAAAACAAAACAATAAAAAGTGTGTTGAAAGTAGTTGTTTTGGCTATGATTAATAAGAAAACAAGCCCTAGTTGTTGAAAGTATGTTCCTTATATGTTTTATAACAGGATAATCAATTATATGCTTTATTAAAATAGATAATAGAAAATTGTGTTTTTAACTAGTCTAAGAAAATAATCGAAATCGCAAATGTTTATAGAGATAAATTAAGTTGTTTTCATTTTCTAAAAGAGTGCATTCAAGATTTTTCAAGAATTCTTCAAAAAGGTTGTGTAGTGTTGTTCAATTACTCTTGTGTTGCTTTTGTTGTATTTCTAGTAACATCTTTATTTTATTTTATTTTTTTAATTGTTGGAGTATTTCTAGCTTGTTTCCTCTTCTCTGTTCAAAAGTTGTCTCAATTGGCTTCCTCTTTGTGTGATCCAAAGGTAGGAGATGTCCTCTTGACTGTATTTAGGAGTTGATCTTATATTATTTATTGTCTTGTATATTTTTTTACATGTGTTGAGTGTTTGTATTAAACATATAAAGATAATGGACTCTAGTTATTTGGTTGAACTTAGTCTCATTTTTTTTCTAACAACAATAGCACAATTTGGACTTCTAAAGGTGAACATGAACAATTTTACTAATAGGCATGTTACCATCACATAAGGGGAGTTAGTTAAATATACAAATTTATTTTATTGAATCATATTGATGAAATGTATTTTTGTTGAAGTAATAAGGTTTTCAGATTATGATTATATACACTTATTTGAAATTGTTGGGGAATTGAAAATAATCATTATGATTATGAGTATAATAGGTGTTATAGATAATTAAATGATGTATAAATTGGTAGTGTTGGTATTGCAAGTATGGTACACATAAAATTCTATGGTTTTGGGCACATACAATTCTATGGTTTTGGGCACATACAGGTTGTCACTATCTACACTCAAGTGATATGCATTGATCAATGTCGCTCAAGCAGTTAGTGATGATTGTATGGATTGCTCAATATCGCTTAAGCTTTATCTTGAGGCTTAAGTATAATAGATGTTATTGCAATTCTCTTTTTCATGTAACACTCAAGATTCAAGTGACTGTGTGGGTGCTCAAACATTAAAGAAGATGTGGTGCATAGTATTTTTGAAATTTGTTGTATTATACAACAAGTCTCATCACTAAAGTGTTTGATGTGACACTTGAGCAATACAAGAGAAAGGATGGTTGTCAACAAAAAAGACGCCCAAGAAAGAGAAAGATTGGATCAATTTTCTCTCTTTTATAGTGATTATCACCGGTGTAAGATTGCTCAAGTGAGGAAGTGTTCATTTATTAGAGGAAGCATGGTCACTCAAGCAAGAAGGGATTAAGTTAAGCAATGTTCACTTGATGGTAGATTTGTTGTTACATGTATGTATTGTTTGATGTGTGTGTATGGGAGAGAGAGAGAGGGAGAGATTGACGATGATGACAATGAGATACATGTTATTTATGTGATTGAATAATATACATAATATTTCATATTTGTATGAGTATCTATATGATGTTTTGACCTAATATGGTTGTGCATGTCGGTACCTATTGTGATTCTTTTATAGGTTTGTGGTGTGGAATATCTATGATAGTATTATGGTCCCAAGGTCATATTACTTATCAGGATCCATTACAAAAATTAGGTATTGTAATTTCACATAAATAACTCATATAATTTTGATTAAGATATTTTTACAAAAAGTAAAAGGAAGTCTTTATATTATGTATTATGTATTTATTACTTTTTGAAAAAAAAAATTAAATTATGTACATTTTTATAGAAGTATTTAGGATTTTTTTTTTACTTAAACTAAACAATTAATTAATATTGCTGATTAATTATCCACAATGTTAAATTATAATTGTTATAATTTTTTATTATATTTTTAATTTTCTTGTAAAATACACTTTTTAAAAACTATGAAATTAGTACATTAGCTGGTTAATTAATGTAGAATATTTAATTTTTAAATTATGACAGTTAAATATACCGTATTATTTTCATAATCTATTATATAATGTCAATTAGAAACGTGATATGATCGTCATAATAGCATATGAATGCCTCCTTATTAATGTGATATTTAATTGGCAAAATCAAAACGTTTTTTTAATTGGAAAATTAAAACATTTTTTAAATTGGCAAAATTAAAACAATGCTATTTATAAATTTAAAATCATCATTTATATAATATATTAAATTAGATAAATTAGACGTTATAAAAGGCTATTAGTACATAATGACATCATAAATAATGACATTATAAATAACAAAAAATTGTGAATATTAACATGTTCTTTTAGTGCAAGTGAAGTATATTTAATTGTTACTAAATGTATTTTAAATTGGAAATACTGATCTTGATATATATTTGTTTCAAGAGGAAATACAAGTAATTAGATAGGCTAGTTCTGGTTAAATTAAATAATTGAAACGAAAATAACAATAAGATAAATGCTAAAAGTTAAATGTAAATAGCCATAAATGGAAAAAAAAAATGAATGATCAGATATAAATAAATAAATAAATATTTATAAAATATGATTAATTAGTCAAAGTAAGTGTTTTAAATACAAAATAAATTAAAATAACCTTAATTCCTTACATAACATAATTATTAGATTATTTTTATTTTAAGCGTGAATAACATAATAAATTAAATATACATTATTATGAAAAAAAAATGCTTAATTAAATTAGAATTTATGGAGATTAATACTTCAGGTATCATTTTCTACCATGACATTAATATACACATAAAATCATTTAATAACTAATTTTTTTAATTAAAAAACATTATGGTATTCTTTCTATACACACAACTTATTGCCATGTATTTGTATTTATTGAAAAATTGGAATTGGGTTATCAAGTAGTTTCTGCATGTGAAGTTACAATTTTTGGGAAAAGGGGAGGTTTCCTCTGCTCATAAATTCATAGAAAGATTATGATATATTGAAGTAAGCACTTGCTGCCTCGACCCCATCTTCCATTTTTGTAGCAACCAATTGCCATTTTTAAACAAGGTCCCTTGCACCATCTTCCAAGATTCTTCTTTCACTTTCAAAACACCCAATTTTGAGGTCACAGAAACCAACTTGATCTTCCATGAAAGAATGACATCAAAACTACCCTTACCTCCTCCTCTTATATCTCAAAACTGATCCCAATAACTTTCAGTCAAGTGAGACTTTAATTCGTATATGAGACTATTTATTTACGCGTAATCTGATAACTATTTTGTGAGACTTTAATTTGTATATGAGATTATTTATTTATATGTAATTTGATAGCTATTCGGATAACGAACGTACCATTGATTCAATAAATTTTTATTTCAAATGATTTTGATATCTATTAAAAAATATATTTTAAATTTAATTCAATTTTATAAAATTTATTTTTAAATAAAATTTATTTTTAATTATATATTAGGAAATCTCTTGTGAAATTTCCGACATACATATCAAAGGGTTTCACAGTCATGGCCACCACTTGGCATCCTAATCTGAAGTCCGTTAATCTTGGCATATACAATACTGTCTTGCACATGAGACTCATCCAGAACAGTTGCAATGGGGAAATCTGTGATTGGGTGTAAGAATAAATGGTCATATATTTTTAATATTATATTAGTCATTAAAATTAAATTTAGCAATAATTTAAACAATTAATTTTGAAAATGTATGAAATTTTGTACACACAATCTAATTAATAAAAATATAAATTAGATTGATTAAATTTACATCTTATAAAAAGTTATTAAATATGTAATTTGAATCATTTTTATATTTGATATAAATGGATGTAAGAATTAGTTTATATGAGCTCTTCTAGGTCATGGAAGAATATATATATATATAAATTGTTATTTTATTAAATTTATGAATGAGTTAAAAGTTAAAGTATATATATGTGTAGTTGTTAGTGATTTCAAATAAATGACAATAAAAAAAATTAAAAAATATAGGTTGAAAGGACCAAAATTAGTTGGTACTTGTATTGATTGCAATTAAATAGTAATAAAAAAATTAAAATATATTATTTTCTAATTAATACGCAAAGTTATGAATACATTTCTTTTACTAATTCGGTGGCTGATTTTTCTGTACTTATATTATGATTATATCAATCCATTATAGTTATGTACTATGACTATATCATGATATGATTCACTTATTTATTTCCACATATTTATTGTGCTTAAATAAAAAGTATTGCAAATATTGTTCTGATAAATAAATTAATAAATTATATGTATATGATTAAATTCGTCTAACTCATGCACGCATTTTCATGAAATTTCTAAACTTGTAAAAATATTTTATAATTGTTTTCTTGAAACAAGAAGTAGATAGATTTAAATTAGAAATTTTAAATTTATTAATTGGAATTAATTAAAATAATCATAAACACTTTAGTAAAATTTTCAAATTTTTAAAAACGTTAGTAATGCATTATTTCAATTAGTGTTTGGTGGGAGTAAATAATTACATTCAAATTACAATTTGAATTATTTTAAATTTTATATTTTTCTAAAATTTCTAAGAATATTTTAGATATTTTTAAATTGAGATTATTTTTCATTAATTAGTAATTTTAAATTATCAGATCAAATATTTATGTCACATGAGAACTCACTCATTTAGAAAGGATAGTATTAAATTCAAATTTATATATTAACACTTGTTATCAACTTAGTTTATTTGGACATCTAATTAATTCTAGTATATATTTTATCCAAGACCCTCTTAGGACAAAAAGAGTTATACACTTCTACTTGAATATGTTGACTATCATTCTCAACCTAGTCAACTTAGTATACAAAATATCTATTAACTCTTCACTACATAATATATTTATCTATCTATATTAGTGTATCACTATAATATAAATATATCATCAAATCACCTAACTTAATACCTACATTATATTTCAACATCTCATTAATACCTCCTTTATTAACTATTTCTTCATACAATCCCACTCTTCAATTCACCGCATATACCTAACAATTATAAAATTTAAAACACTTCAATTTATCTTATGAGAGTCATTTTAGTGAAAATCAATTTAAAATAAAGATAAAAGAAAATTATTTTAACAAAAATGTAATTAAGATAAGAAAAACTTCTCAACATAAACCATTGTTACTTGAGCACCTATCATTACGTAAACAAAAATCATAAAAAAATATTTATCTCAACCTTTTTATGCTTCAGCAAAAAAAATACTTAAACACATAATTTTCGAAAAATGTAAAATAATAATCCAATTTCACATATTTTAACATGTTTCGTAATCTTGTCAGAATTGTATCAAAACCATATTTTCATATCAAAATTTAACAAATAATCTCAGTAATTCCATAAAAAAACTACAATCTACACTTAAACATATCATAAATTAACTAAATTATCATTTATCCAACTTCCACATCAATTCAACGTAACACGTCCTTCCAAATTAATCAACTCGAAAACTTAACAAAATTATACTTAGTTAATCAATTCCAATTTTAATATTAATAATAATGATAATATTTTCATCTCCTTCCAAATTAATCAACTCAAAGTTATACTTAATTAATCAAATCTCATTTTAATATTATTATTATTATTATTATTATTATTATTATTATTTTATTTGATTTAATTTTATTGTCTAATTTTCATGTTAGAAATTTGACCTCCATTCCAATACTTTGGTTCGTTCTATTAAGTAATTTCATGTTACAAATTTGACCATTTTTCTATCAATATTATTTAACCTTATTTTTTTTATCTTTTATTGTTATCTTAGTTTGATTTTGTTTTATTTTCTAATTTCATGTTAAGAATTTGATCATTCTTTGTTGGTCGAGCGATTAACTAGTTCTCATGAAAGATGACTAAACTAGTACACAAACTTGGGCTAACATTATTGAATAATCAAACTTAAATTCTTCATTAATGTAAATCAACTATTGGATTAATTTATTTATGTTTATTTATAACCATTAATCGCTAATAAAGTTAGTAGAGGAATAAATGTGATTATTTACCAAGAGTATAAAATCAAGCACTTGAATAGAAGCCTCAACCCGAGGTATCCATTATAGAATCTCTGTGTTGTTTTGAATCTTTTGTTTATTACTATTATGCAAATCCTCCATATTCAAATGTTGAAATTGTTAATCTGAATTAGAAGGGTCCAAGTATGGGGAATCAAAGGAAGAAATGCTTAAACTCTAACTTTTAATTTGATAAGAAAGTAAATATCACTCAAACTTGGAGAAAATATTAAGACACAATTATAAAACATGCAGCACTAATAGAATTGAGTGTATGTTTTGGCAGTAAGCTCAAATTCACAAAAAATAAGAATGCTCCGATGAAGAAGTAGGTACACCAGACAAAATAGGATTAAAAGGACAATAATTAAAGAAAAAATTGGAGTAACCTCCATTGTAAAAAATGATAGTCTAATCTTAAATAGTTTGAGAGTAGACAGAAAAACATGTAGAGGCATCAATTGAGGTAAATTATATAAAAAATTATCAAAGTTTCATTACTGTGTGTGTGGGTATGCCTAGGTAACAATTTCTTCACATGATTACCATACGAGATACCAATTTTACCAGACACGTTAAGAATTGCTTGGCTTTTAACCAATTTGACTGTCCTTCAACTGTGAAATGGTGTCTTGAACCAAAAAAATTATTTCCCTCCTTCCTTTTGAAAACTAATAGAAAATTGCTTGCACCATTCAACTTTATTCCCAAGGAAATTAGACCTTGAAGTTTATAAACAAATAAACAGCTTACTAACATTCGGAATACCAGAAAATAAAATCTGTTACTATTTCGCAGAATAATTGAATTTATCCGAAAAACTAAAGTGGGAGAAACATATTCTTAAACAGAATATGATTCATGTAGAAGTTTCTCCTAGCATGCTTAACCACTAAGTTTTCAATTTGCTTAGATAATGGGAAGCTACGATCGTCAAATAGTTAATTTACAAGTTTCTGACATCATTTGGGGGTAAACAAAAGAAGTCTCAGTTTCTCTTGCGTTGTTTTTGAGCGCTAGAAAAGTTTTACACAGACTATTCAGGTTCAGTATTGGAAAAAAAATGAAAGCATTTCATTGTTTCTGATAAGGACACCTAAGTTGTGTGGCTTTCAGAACAACAGTTGTTCAAGTCAGTATCTCAAATGAAATTCCCTCTAATTTTGGTGGACCATGATGGATGTTGATATGTCTAATTGCTTCCCCCACTTTATGATAACTATTGGATACTACTAATAACCATTGCTCTGTCAAAAAGAGAAATATACCCCACATTTAGTTTGTGAGTATTTATTATATGAAAAACCGTCGAAGCAGAATGAATAAAACAACACATTCAATCAAAATCATAAAAAGTAGAAACTTTACTCATTTTATTAGAAAAGCAAATTGTGAGAACAGTTAAATTTATCATACAGAAGGACCTAGGATTTCCCTCCAAACAATGACTAGAATCTCTACCACTTTCCACTAGCCTGTGCATGTACATAAAGATTGCAAACAAGCCAAAGCAATCTTCAATGAAGGATTTGAAGATATGACTTGTGTAGACTGTTTCTAAACGTGTAAAATCAGATAGTGAGGTCTTCTAAGTATGTATCAAGTCCCCTCTCGAATTTACTTACTAATATACACGTAACAACTACAATCTATTAACAAAACTATCCGAAGCAAGAGAAACTCTCTGGTCCTCTCATCAGTTGCTACTTTCCCTTGGCCCACTCACTGATCTTCTTCGTTTGGTGAAGCAAACAAAGCCATTGTGATGCTACTCAGATTCTTACCAATAAACTTTGACTTGGGTCTCCTCAATGGAGCATTAGGAGCTTCAATTTCCTGAAATTCACTAGCACCATCTACACCGAATGGAATAGAAATAGGAAAAGTTCTCTTCTTTGGAGTGCTGTACTCAAAATTCACCTTCCTAGCAATCTCAGTCTGCAAAAGCAAAACCCAACCCTTCAGAAATTAGAACAAAAGATAGAATTTGAAACACAAATGAATCACATTGAATAATATTACTCCAAAACTTACAGCTTCTCTAATAGTTTTTGAGACACGAACAAGTTGCTCCAAATCCTCATGATCCACACCACACAACACCTTCACCTACAATTAATCCAGAAAATAACAGAAAAACCAACTTTCAGAACACCCATTGCAGAGTCAGACATGAAAATTCAGAAAGGAAAAAAACCCAAAACTGAAAATGGCAATACTCACCAGAATCTCGAGAGGAAGGGCCTGAAGGAGAGACCTTTCAGAATCTAAAGTGATTTTCTCGCTGCGTGTTCTCTTCAACGGAGACAAAACTTCCCCATTATGTAATGACACGACCCTCTTCCTTCCAAGGGCAGTTGTGTAGCTATAACCCTCAAACCCTAAAGCCATATTCAAATTCCCCAAAACTTAACCGATACAACCTTTTCTTCTAATCTGTAAAACCCAAGCAAACAAATAATTAATTTTTTCAGAAAGCTCACGCATATAGTTCAATTTTTTTTAAAAAAAATGAAATCTTGCGGGAAACTGAAAAGGATACCAGAACAGAACAGTTCCCAGAAGATAATAGAAAAATGAGAGATAACTCACCAAGTGTTTGCAGGAGAGTTTCTATTTTCTGTTGTGATGCAAAACAGGTAAAGCAGAGACTCAAATTGAACTTGGTGATCAAACTCAACTACCCCAGCTGTTTAAGAATTTGGGAACAAATGGGGGTTTAATGAACTGCTTTATATATAAAGCTAAAATTTAAAAGGTTTTTTTTTTGGTTATTAATAGGTATTTAATATTTAACAGTAAACACCGCGTGAGAAAATTACGCGAAACTTCGAGGGAAGTATCGGGAGTTACTTTTTTTCTCTCTCTATCTCTACAACATGGCGGTTAAAAAAACAAAGAGAGGGAGAGAAAAAACTAGCCGTTAGAGAAAAAGACACGTGGCAACGTGACAGAACCTGGGGAGATAATTGGGCGGTGACGTGGTGCTTGGTCGGCTTTGTCGGTAGCTTCTGGAGGACGTTCCGTGTACGTAAGTAACCGCGTGGTATGGTAGACCGTCACTGCAGTGGATCACAGCCTGTGCAAAACACGTCTGTGATGGCTTGATCTACGGTGAAAAGTGGTTAACCCAACATGGAGTGGGACCCACTGGAAACCAACTTTTGTGCTTCCATGGAGTTTATTAGGTGGATGGCGGCTATTGCTGCTTTGATATTGAAGGACCTTTTGGTCTTTTCCTTCTTTTGGAGTTTTTTCAACCAGGGTATGCGTTGGGTCAAAATCAAAGTTAGTGAATTCGGCAAACAAAAACTGCAATACAAAATGTTTGTTATAAACAAGAAGGCTGTTTTGGTCTTTTTATCTTTAGCAGTTTTCTGAATCATGGTCTTTGTTTGGTCAAAACCATAGTTAGTGTCAATCCTGTGTATAAAAAACAAAGCATGTTTGTTTTTCCTTGGTATAATAATGATTAGCAAAAGAGTTAAAAGGCCAGCAGTTTTTTTAACAACATTTTCCATGAAAATTTCAGGAAAAAAAACAGATTTATCAATCCAACATTTTATTCATTTCAAATAAAGGTGTCAAATTAAAAAGATATATTCTCAATAGAAAAAAAAAATCGTTCTCAAGTGTGGTAATTTGACCTTTTATTCTTTTAAATTCTCTATATATAATAGATATATACTTGAATCTGTTATAGCTTATTCTTCTGTTACATTATACATGAATCCAAATTTCATTGGAAAAAATTCTATTTAGAAGATGGGATTGTTTTTAATGGATGTTCAATTCAATTTTGTTTGCATAAATAATATATATATATATATAAAAAAAAAGAGAATACATCAAATTATATTGAAATAATTAAAATAATTGTATCAAATATAAATCATTAATATAGAACTATTTTACATTTTAAAATAACGTAACATGTATAATAATTTGAATATGTTTTAATCAATCAATTGAGGTAAACAGTTTTTAAATTATTTAACTTCCTAATTTGATTATTTATGAAAAATTATTGATATTTAAAAAAAAAATGTCGGTGTGTGTATACACACAGAAGATAATGTTCATTTTAAAATATTTTACTATAATCAATTAATTACTCTTTTAACTTTAATTATTTTATTGAATGATTTGAATTAATTTATTATTTGATTGATTCTGTTATTTAGAAACTATATACAAAAAATTATTAATGGACTGATTTTATTTTTACAAATATTTTCAATAGGAAAATATTTATATAGTTACGTTAAACTGAGTCGATTTACAAAAATATTTTTTTCAGATTATAGAAATTATTAGTTTATTAATAAATTATAGAAAATATAAATATTTCAAAATAGTGTTAATTTATTCGAGGACAGAGAAATGGTTTTTATTTCTAATTTTGAAATAATAAAAATGAAGAATTAAAAAAATGAATCAATGAAGTGATCATGTTTGTATATATTAAATAAATCAAATATTTTAAAGTACAGTATGTCCATACATAAAAAAAAATATACTTTTCTAAGACTTAATTATACTAAGTGCATATTTTAATTATGTTAATTTAATCATTCAAGTATCACAATTATGTGATTTTAAACATGCCATGAAGATTTTTAACACAGGCAACAATATATGTATTATATATGTATTATGTAGTTATCAATGGAACAAAATTTTCTCACAACTCTAAAACTCAAAAGTAAATATGTGGGTTTGTCTGCATTTTGATTGGATACCATCACTTTTAAATTTTTATTTTTCTTCATCTTAGACAAAGTTAAATGAAAAAAAAATTTTCAAAATTGTATTGTGATACACACACCAGAGGGGAAAAAAAAAAGACAAACATGGGTGGATCAAAAATTTTCATAATATGTTAAAATTTTAAAAGAGTAGTCTATTTAATATTCTTTAATATAGTTAATTATCATATTTTGTTTCAATTTTTGTAGAAACAGTTTACTCATGCATAAACAAAAATCTTTTAATAAACATCTATTATAGAGGTGTCTCCACCTGGTGAATTACAACTTTAGTGTCAAGTTACTATAATGAATAAGGACAAGATATATGGATGTGGAACTGAGTCAACCAAAGCAATGGGAACACTCTTATCAAGAGTTTTCTTCATCTTCAGTCAAGCAATGATAGAAGGAACTGAACAAATATAAAATAAGTTGAAGGTGGTTCAAACTGAGAGAAATGATATTGATTAAAAAAATGCTAAATAATGAGAGAGAAATTCAACAAAACAACAAAATGTTAATGTTGATGGGGAAGACAGATACTCAACCTTCTTAAATATGAACTACAACTTATTTTATAGCTATCTACATTTTACTTTGTTAAATTCTACTTAGTGACGAAGAATATAGTAACTAATTTTAGTCAATCACTAAATTGATTATACAATAACTAGTAATTTTTGTAAATATATTTCGGTCACTCTTCCCTAATTTTCTTATAATAATACATTATGTTATCATACTTTAATATAAGATAATCAATAATGATTTTATATATTCATTATAATTTATAATTTATAAGTGGCAAAAACAAATTAGGAAAATCTTGTAACAAAAAATTGACTAAACTCATCAAATTAAACTAATATAAAATGTGTTCCCAGTCATTTTATTTTATATTTAAAAAGTCAAAATGTTCTTATCGTCTCAAACACTTTTTAGAATTAACTTGTTTTATAAACTATTTTTTGCAAACCTTACAAAATGTAATATTTTTATTTAGGAAAAAAAACTCAAAGTGTATCATAGGCTCTGTAATTCCTTTTATATTTTTTAAATTTTTTTAATAATTAAGAAATGTATCTTAATAAAATAGTTAGAATTTTTTTATTTTTTGTGATTTTTTTTTTATTTTTTGTGATTTTTTTAATTTTATTTCATAATGAATGTATATATTAAATTAATTAAAAATTAGGCAAAATATAAAAAAAAATTAAAAAAAAAATTAGAGGAGGATAGTTAAAGTAATTTCTTTTATCTATTTTCATATTCTACCAGTAACAATTTCTCAATTAGTATATAAAACTTATAGGAAAAATATATACACAAGTTTAAATTAACTTATGCATAAAATTAAAAATATTTTTTAAATAAAGTAATTTGAAAAATTATAAATTAACTGATGAAGAAATTATTTTTATTTTTTTCTTATTTTTGTTTGAATAAATTTATCCAAATATATTCCTATCCAGAATTTAGGCAGAGGTAGAAATTCATTCATATGTCAATTAATTATTATGAGAAACAAATCTCACAAATAAAGGATCTATAAAATTCAATATAAAATACAATATGAATGTTATTGAGGTAGATACTTGTTTTACTTTTTGAAGAAGTTTTCTTAAGTTACATTTGTCCTAGTTTCTTCCTGAGAAAATAAATCTACACACAGTTGGGTGATGTATTTCATAGGATTCTTCAAAAAACTATTTTTATTCCTATATATTATTTTATTTAATTGGTCTTTATTTAAAATGTGTCAAAGATTAAATAGGAATTAAGATAAAAATAAAAATAAAATATTTTTAGAAACTAAATAAACATTTGAGATTATTTACTTAAATGAAATGAGGTTCACCCCTGCACTATAAATAAAAATTTATTTTATTTTATTGAATCCCACATTGTTATTATTTTTTTCACTTTTGGAAGGGTTCCGCCGAACCTATTTTATGCACTCCACTAAATGATTGTAACAAATAATTTAACATTTTCTATTTACTAAATTTAATAAGTTGTGTAGGTAAATATTTTTAGAAAAAATTTTAAAAAATTATAAATCAAAATTACCTCATGTACACATTAATCTATAAAAATTATATCATATAGTTTATCTAAATTATTGATTTTAGTTTTTATATAAACTAGTTTTACTTTGAAAATATTATTATCTTTTGCAAGTGCCTTTTAAGGAGTCTGTGTAAATAAACCATATGTCAAATGCATCACATCCTTCACTTATTTCATTTTTTTTTTCTGTTTTGTTTTCTATTTACGTTTTCGAGTTTTCTTTTACTTATTGTTTTGCACCATTTTCCTCCTCCGTTAAAAATTATAGCGTAAAAATTAAATTATAACAAAATATAATATAATATTTTGAATTTAAGAAATGAATGTTTAGACGTGGAAACTGGAAGACACATGCACCAAAACGTGGCACTAATGTAAACAGTTTAATTTTATCATGCAATCTCAAACTTTTATGTAGAATAAATTTATCATTTTTATGTGAATTTTTTATATTATTTTATAATTACTATTTTCAGAGTCATGCTAATAATTTTTTTATTGATGGTATACATTTTTTATTCCATTATATTATTTTGAAAAACTCAATAAACAAATTCACCGGGATTAAATAAATTAGTTAGTAATAAAGTTTCCTAGATTTGTATATGTTTTTCCAAAATTATTCTTTTTATAAAATTGAGACATAATCTTAGTTTTCAGGCTCAACTATCAAATTCAAAATCATAAAAACAATTGATATTTATATTCTCCCTTTTAACTACTCTTTAGAACTTTTTACAATTTTTCTTTTTAAATAACTAATTTTTTACATTTAAATAAACATTCATCTACACAGTAAAAAAATTAACTATAAAGTTAAAGTATTTTTATAATTACTTTTTATAAAAAAAACATAACTTCATAATATATTTTTATTTCAATAATTATTATAATAATATTTTTTTTCAAAAAAAATGGACAAACATTCCCACCAGTCCCCTTTAATGGTAGTAATTGTAACGTTCTAGAGTCAACCATGACTCAGTCCAGTTAGTACGACTAGCCGTGATACTCTTTCCTCCAGATTCCACCGACCTAGAAACAGGAAAGACCAAGAATATACATGACTTTTTCGGCATAAAATAGTACGATAATCTGCAATAAACATAACTAATAAGAACCACCATTATTTAGATATTAACTAGTTAAAGTGAGTCTGTAAAAAACCTAGTCATACTTTCATGTCCCTGTTCGTCTAGACAAGATAATCAGTGTTTCTTTGTTGTTGTATATAATAATCGGATATTACTTCAAATCCCAAGTATAAGACCGCTTTTCACGTGACTGTTAAAGAAAGAACAAAGAAAGAACGATTCTCAAAAAGAGGTGCCGGCCAGAGTGAAGGCTGAAACTTCACTATCAAGTAAAAAACAGTAGCAAATATCTCACCAACAACATAACCAAACAAGTCCAAATCCTTGCTCCAATTAGAAATTTACAATTTTACACGTATAAGACATATATGCAAAACTTTGCTCAGTTTTTTTTGTCAAAACAAGGAACAGTTGAACAGTGAACCATTATGATCATTGGCAAGAAGCCGACAAAACAAACTTGTTTTACCTGATCGTGTACAAGGTGGCCGCAAAACATAACAAATTTCAGTCCAAGTAACCACTTTCAGACTGATTGTTGAAACTGCCATTGCTTTTCATGTCATCATCCATCATTGAATCACAACAGAAAGTCCATACTGAGACGCAATTTTCACGACCTATATTTATATCAAATCAAACACGATTAAAGTTATCAATGGAGAAAAGTAAAATTAGCGAAATTACATTAGGTAGCACAAAATATATAATGTTTTTTCATAACTTCCTGAAATTATGGTTCACAGATAATATAAAATTAAATTACTTCAGTAAAACCATGCCAATAATGAAAGAACCCTTGGCAAGGGGAGAGGGAGGTCTGTATGTCTATAATAGTATAACAATACCACTCAAGCACAATTCTTCATCGCCGTCGTCTGGAATTACGAATCTTCGGTGGCCTGAGGATGACACGGCATGGGGTAGAAATGGATGGAATGAGAAACCATTAACCGTGTCTGCACAACAAACAATAAAAAATAAAGCTTATAGCAGTTACAAAATGAAATATACACAGAATTTACAACCAGCTGCTGATTACTAACTTGTAATAGCTTATTACGCATATAATTCAATTTTTATTAATGGAAGGAAAGAAATTTCAAGAAAAAATAAGGTCCCTACTTTGATGTCAGTCCAATATGCTAAGAATATAAAAGTGCATGTAAATACACGTGGCAAAACGTTGCCTCTTTATTTACAAAGGATTCAAATTTAGTAGATGATCAGAATCTGAATATAGAGACAGAGAAAGAAGAATGTAGGGTATGTGCAGATCAGGAAATGGTAATAGGAACTGGGATATATAAACCAAGAACACAAGCAGATCATGCAAGAATCATCAGTAGCATGTACTTTAACAGAAAATTAGTTTTACTGCTATAATGTCATCATAGTTTGATCTATATATCACTACGTTGCATAAACATGAGGATGAGGATAACAACACAGGCAAAACAATGGGGAAAATGGAATTTGGAGGTAAACTAGAAGCAACCTGAAGATAAACTAAAACATAAGGAAGGATGTTATCAAAATGACATGAGCAAAGTTGAAAGAAAAAATAAATTGGCAATTGGGAGGGTGTTAAAGATATAAAATTGCAGCACTACAAAGGTTTAAATAGTTCAACTATGGCGTTCAAGATATAGTAAGAAAATAGATAATGAACTGAAATAATTTGAAAGTACTACAGAACAATCTGAGAATAAATGTACAGTAGAGGTTGCTCTGGAAAGGCAAAATACTTGAGAAATTAATAGATAAGCCAAAAAAGGGGCACGAAAAATGCAATCAAAGCCAAGATTGAGAAAAAATACAAGTATCAACATACAGAACTTGAGTACCTAAAGCAGCCTCGAAACTTGACACCCACTGCCCAGTTTTAAGATCATAAATATGTACTAAACCATCCTGAAACCAAAAAAAAAAATCATTTAAAACAAAACTTAATATTGATTGACGATCTTGGATGTTGCAAGAGGAATGCTCAAGCTACCTGGCCACCTGTACCAAGATGCTGTCCAGAAGGGTCAATATCAAACAGTATCCGCTGATTGGTGTTTTCTGATGATCTGTATAACCTAGTAACAAGGTGCAAAGATGCATCCACTCAACTCAACATTTATACTTATAGAATAAATAGTAAAAGTGTGTCTTTATAATAAAAAATTGATAAATAATAAAAAATTGATAAAACAAAGAGAGATTATGTGATTGGAATCAGTCAAGCTTTCATAACAATGGAAATACACAAAAACACAATACCAAACAGCAACCTGACCATGCAAAAAACGAGGGTCTTTGGATTGACTATATGTAGTGCACGCACCAGCACTAGCTAAGGGATATGGGAATTTAGCTTTGGAATTTACTGGTTCTACCTTATTATACAAAGTATTCAGTCTGTGAGGCATATTACTGTGCATTCCCTCTGATTGTTAAAAAATGGAAAGTCTGGAAATTGAATAAGGAACTCATTCTTCATTTTGAGGGCATTTTTGTAGTATATAGTAGGTTATGGGTTTTCATTATTCTCTTGAACAACAGCTTGCATCAGTTTTGATTAACATAAAGTACGCTTCCATTTAAATGCATGTTAGGATTATCTTGTTTGAGCAAATTGGTTTTGCTTTTGCAGTTTCCTAAGGGAGCTCTTGGGAAAAAAATATTTTCTATAATTTAAGTTTTCCGAAACATAATATACAATACTTTTCTTCAATTTATACAAAATATTCATAGATAAACCAGTCAAGGGAAGATATAGAATAGTACTTGTAAACACAATCAACAGACTTGCGCACATCCCAGCAGAGTATATAAGGGTCCTTCAATAAATAATGAATGTTAGAAACTGAACTTCAAGTAACAATCAGCTTGGTAACAAGAAAATGACTCGTAGTCAAGTCCAAACTCTAGAATTAGAAAAGAAAATGTGCAAATCTTACCTTCCGACCTCCGGTATACAAATAATTTCCATCTTTGGAAAACTGGACCTGAAGAAGAGAAAACTCTAGGATTTCATCTCAATTTTATAACGTGAATAAACTAATTACAGGAAACCCTAACTTACATGGGTAATTCCACCTTCTTGACCATGCAAAAGGTACAATTGTTCCATGTTGTCCTCCCTATAAATAGCAGCAGTTTGACTGTAAGAACCCAAAGCTAGCATCCCAGAATGAAATGGAGAAAAAGCCACTGCAGATATAATACCTGCATTCATATAACCTGAATTATGTGCATCTCTTTGTACCATAGAATTTTCCCAGACATTTTATTTATAGATGTTATTGCTGCTGCCACCCCCACCTTCCCGGCAAAAAAAAAACTTCAGAAGCCCTGATTTGAAAATTACCTGTTTGGCCTTCCTTTTTATCTTTTACTGTTGAATACAATTCAAAATCTCTACCAGGTCGATGTAAATCAAACATCCTAATACATTTGTTGTATCCAGCAAATATCCTACAAGACAAGGCAATAGTTTAAATAACTTTCACAAACACCTTCATCACTCATAATAAAGTAAACCAAAAATCATACCACATTTTTGAAAAACTGCTCCTAAGCATTACATATCTTCTAGAATTTTAATAGTGTAACTCACTTAGGTAAGGTAAAGTTATTTGCCAATAGCATTTGAACATAAAAACCCAAGGGATGCCAGTATATTCAAATGCCCTGGTAAATATGTTTTAGTGATTGTGAATATAGTTAAATGTGTCTTTCATCCTCCAAGATATTTTTTATTTGGGTTTGGTACCTCCCTATAAAGTTTACGTTCCTTATCACCACACATGTCACCTTATAATGCTCATTGATGTAACATGGCTACGTCATCACTAAATGGCAACAGTCTGGCACAGACCATTTTTCAAATTTATTAGAAATAAAACCAACAAAAAATTGAACTGCAAACAAGATTAGCCATATTTGCAAGGATTAGAAACATAAGTAAGCATAAATGTCCTAGAGAACGTTTATGAAAACTTGATGAGGAAAAATTATGGGACCTGTGGGCATGAAATATGAGTTATTATCATAGAAATATTGTGTTGTGCATCTACAATTTGCAAATTATTGGTACTTGAAAGAAACAAATAGCTTACTTATTCCCTGCAGGATTAAAAGCAATTGAAAAAGCAGCTGTAATTTCATCCATTGCATCATATGCCCGATATGTGCAACGCAACTGCAAGTTTCACCAAAAACAATGGTCAAAAACCATAATAGCAGCACAAAAACCATAATGCACCTTCAAAGCTGCCAATAATATTTGTTCTTAGCAGTAACATTTGAGATTTTAAAAAACGTTCCACGACTGGGATTTTATTTGCAACATCAATGTTTATGGTGTCCTCAATTCCATGCAATACCAAGTAACGACGAAATCACAACTGTTACCGTGACCATTTCTTAAAACATTGGTAGCATTACTAACACTTCAAAGAAAAACTATATCCCCATTCAACCAGTGCTACATTTATCCGTCACCTTAATATTCCATTCCATTTTTTAACTTCGATACTTTCGCAAATCATTCAATGGCTCTAGGACGTCAAACAGTTTAAGCACAAAACTGAAATGAGAAACAAAGAAAGTACCTGGCCAGAGGTAGCATCCCATAAATGAATCGGATGGTCCCGAGTAGTAGTCGCAAAAACATTGGTCACCAGATCTTCAAATATCCAATACCATAGACCGATTAACACCATCACTATCAGTTATTAAGACGCATAGAAAACAAAATATTTTCTTACCAGAGGAAGACATGTAAGGATACCAACAGAAATCGTGTATAGACTCTCCTTCATGCATGACTACGTTTGCGGCAAAGGAATCTGCAGACAACAACAACAACAAACAATGAACACGCGAACTTCATATAGCAGTTAATCGCGTTCGCTTGTTTACATATTCGGAACAGCGCGATTACCATCGTCGGAAGCAGCAACGGGAGCTTCGCTTTCGGTTCCCGGTCTGCGAGGGGAAAGCGAAGTGAATTAGTTGTACAGAATTACAAGATTAGATATAGTGAGATCGGAATGGAGTTTGCGAAGAGAAGGCTTACGGCGCGAAAAGGCGGAGAGTATTGTCCTCGGAAGAGGTGAGGAAGCAGGAACCGTCAGGTGACCTAACAGAGAAGCAGAAGTTGAATTGGAAATTGAGAAAGGTAGTAGAAGATAAAGGAGAGTGAGAGTGTAGCGTACCATTTAACGGCCTTGTGGAAATTGTTAGGGTTGGAGGGAGTGATGAACTGACGGTGGAAATGGTAGGTTCTGTGAGGAGAGACATCAAAGCGAAGCGCGGGGAAGGAGTACTCTTCGTTGGTGTTGGTGTTGGCTTCATTGGATTCGGATTGGACCACATTTTCTTCTTCCATCGCTACTGCACAACCACGCTGTTTGTGCTGCTACCGGATTTGCTGAAACCTTTAACTATAAGCGCCAAAACTCACTCCCTTCACACTTCCAATTTTTTTGTTTTTTTTTAATTAAAAAATTAGATAAATAAAATATATTTATTTATATCTTATACCTATTAAAGCGTTAAAAAAAAATCATAATGAGAAGAAGGAATTTGAGGTGAATCTTTAACTATTATTTTTACACTAAATAGTTTATTTACTTCAACACCAGGACTTATTTATAAATGAATTTTTATTTACTTCTCATACATATTTCTACTTATCTTTTAAAGTTTAACGTAATAGTAGTTGAATATGAGATGTTTAAATTCTAATAAGAATATTTAATATGTACTTTAAGGTTTTCGTAAAAAAAAAAATAGGTTACATGAGTTTATGGTTTTTTATGATAACTCAAATTTTAACAAATTTATCAACCAACCAGATGGATAAGTTTTTAATTATTAATAACCTTAAAATCAACTTAGGAGATATGTAAAAGAAAAACTACAAACACACTTAAAAGATGAAACAAAAAATACAATAAGCACTCAGAGATATAATTTAATACTCTCATAGAGTACAACAAAATATCACAAATGAGTTGGAGTTTATCTAACAAGAAGGTGAACTCATAATTCTTTAAGAAAAACATATAACCTTAATTGAAAAACCACAATAAAAAGTATACTAACTAGTTATTAATGGTGATTATGCATAATCTGTGTATAATAATGTCTCTCAAATTAAAATGATAATTAGCTCATCAAGTTTAACACTTACATTCAAAGAAAGAACCAAAGAAAAGGAGTCTCAACATCCAGAGATAGTTATAGAATCTCATCTACCTTCATAACCAACAATTGATCATTCACACCAAATGACTCTCCAACATGATTTGGGAAAGGAAGAGTATTCTCTCATGGAGAATACCATGAATGTATCTCTCCCTTTAATCATGGAGAGTTATGGTGGTTCAACAAATTCTAACAACCATGTTAGACCATACAAAATGCAAGGTTAGCCTCTACACCAACAATATCCTATGTACATGCTCATCAAAGGTGATACTTCTTATATCATTCTCAGCATAATGCAAACAATAAACCTACTAAAAGTCATCATATTCATTCCACACAGAACCATGCACTTAGCAATTAAGCTAAACTTCATTATATAATCCAAGGACACACCACAATGCAATCACATTCAATTTCGAAAAAAACCAACTTTCATTATGAGTTAATTAAATTACTATATGTTAACAAATTGAGACATCAATGTCGCCTTATGATGATATGATAGATTTAGTATTAAATTGTTATACTTTGATAGTTTCTTTTATATATTTTGTTACTTTCTTGGATTACTATTACGTTTAGTTTTAACTCAATGAAGAATTATGTAATGATTATTTTCCTAATTATGTAGCTTGGAAAAGAGTTACACAATAAAACAAACATTGAGTAATCAATAATGAATCAACTAAAAAATGAGCTATATAGTAGTAATACTTGAAAACAAGTGTTAAGTATTTCACAATTAGACTAATAAAAAAATGTTATACAATATAAAACTTTAATCACTAAACCCTAAAACCTTAAAAATAAGTGTTAATAACTCAAAAATTGATCTTAACTTGCAAATTAATTATTATGCAATTATTAGGAAAAAAGTTCTATTATTGAGTTTTATTATCATTGAGTTGCTTGACCATTTGTTAGAAGTTTGATAACGATTCATCCAACATGTTTTGTAGCACAAATAGATAAACTAATTCAATATCCATAGGTTGAACGCGAGTCAGGAGACAAGTCCTGAACTGAACTCTAGAATTTAGAATGAACATTTTATTAAATAATATACATATAAATATGTAGAATGAACATTTATCCATAGAAAATTATTAAATAGATTGGTTGGTTTTTGTAAAACATTTTTATCATATATCATAAATGGATAAATAGTTTAACTTTTACCCATCCATTATAATTTAATTTTAATTTATTATCCACTCAAGACCCTGTCTTGATTCATGACCTTATCTTTTAATAGAGAAAAAACATAACAGTTCACACATACAGAAGCCACGTAGGATACAGAAAAAAATGTCAGGAACTCAATTAAAGATCTAAAATTCTCCAAAATAGGCAAGTTAGATAGTGCAAGGCAAACGATGCCTTTTTTTAAGTATTTACTACGCATGTTCCAAATCACATTGCATTATGTCACTGATGCATATGAATCATAGGTAATAAGGGTATAATATGCAAACTTATTGAGTGGAATAACTGGAATGTACGCTTACAACAATTAACACCTGGGATTTCTTAGACAAGAAGCTGTGAGATAAAAAAAAAAGGTGTACTAAGAGCTTCTCAGATACGAATCATTCTTAAAACTTGAATATGAGGGAAGATCAAGAGCCCTTTCAGCGACTCTGCGGTCTTCATGAATTTTAGCTACCAAGCTTTCAAGGGATGGGAAATTGGCCTGTTATGCACAATGGCCATTAGTGAAACTTTCTAAGTATACGGGGGACAGTACAATACAAGGATGACAAAGAAAAATTGTAGGAGAAATACTCATTCAGTTAATACCTCGGGACGTATGTAACCAACTATAACAAGCCGCAGTTCTTCCCCATAGAAATTCTCGTTAAAGTCATGAAGTAACCATGGTTCCTACAGTAAAAAGGCAGAATATAATATGAAAATTCATTGGTAAATATAGTTATAGTTGGGGGTAGATAATAACACTTACTATAGTCTTTTCTTTGTTGTTATAATATGGATTCCAACCAATGCTCATCACCATTTTAAAAACACCTCTTGCTGGCAATCCAGCCCAACCAAAATAAACTCCCGCAGGATGTTCTGAAAGGAGATCTGAATATCCCTTTGTCGATAAATTTGCTGGAAGAAAATAGTGTACACATTACTATTAATATAATAATACACCAAAGATTATTTAAGACAGTATAATAGACCAGCAATTGTTCAAAAAATAAGTTGAAACAAAGTACAAACCTGTAGGGATCCCAAGTTCCTTCGAGCCACGACCAAATCCCTTGACAACAGGACCACCAATATACCAAGGATCTAGGGGCAAAGTTCCCTCCACCCCTGCAGTAATTTAGAATACTAGTTCAAATAAAAGAAACACTAACAAATGTAAAGAGGACTATCTTAAAGTATTTGGGGTTTACAATCTTCAAAGGGAGGCAGACCCCACTTTTCGAGTTGCAAATCAAGTAGGGAATTGATCACCTCATCTGCTGCGGTGTAGAGATGCGACTGTTTTGGAAGTGATGGTACAGCAACTACTTTCATTTCAGCAGTTTTACCTGCAGTAACCCCAGGTCTGAAGTAGCGAAGTATACATGTTTTTAGGAAGATATGAAGGAAAAAAAAGTGTCCAGAAGGCATAGAGAAAAAAATCTAGGATAAAAATCGTCATTCAATTTTAGAAACCTGGTGGGAAATAAGCAGGCGATCTTTGGCTATTATAAATTATGCTATGATATTTACAACATGAATCACTGTGGTCAATAGGGAGAGGGGTAACCATAATGCAGTAAGAGTTAAACAGTGATTATTTTGTCTACCTTTTCAAAGATACAAATAACTTGAAAGTGAAAGAAGAATCCTTTAAAATTAATATTTTAAACTGAATTCCCAGTCCAGCTCAAAGTATCAAAGGGTAGGTTTGTGGGATGGAGACATAGTTTTAGAAAGTGGTAAGAAGTAAAGACCTAAATCAATTAAGCAAGGAGATACCGAAAAAATAAGTTTTAATCGTAATAGAGAAAATGCTAATTCAACCTGAGCACAGATGCACAAAGGACTGTTATGAAGGAATTTTATCAGGAAGAAGTACAGTACAAGAAGCAGAGTTACAATACAACCTTTTGTTTAGTCCATGTTTCCATGTAATTTTGGAGGTCGATCATAGGATTGCATTGGGTATGAGTTCAATCAGGTGTTAATTGTTGTTCTCTATTAGCATGAATGGGGTTTGGCCAAATTGATGGGTATTTTTTACATTAGAGTGGTGTTGTGCTGGGACAAAAATTTGTTTCATATTCCCATGGTTTATCGAGAAACAAATATTTAAAATATTGTCCTATATTTATATTTCATCATTTTTTTTGTTCTTTCCCATGACCATTTTAAAATCAAAACATAGAACAAGCACTTTTGTGTTTCCAATCCTCCTTTCTTAGCAAACCAAACACACTCATCATATACACACACTGCACCTGGTTAAACTCTCACAAATATCATCAAATACAATAACCGTGTTTCACTTCCTCAAAAACAAACTACCATCCCTAGGTAAAATGCATGTAATTATGACTGGCAAATATATCAAAATAACAGTCATCCTCAGCCAAAGGGGGTTCATTTACTTCAAATCCATAGATCTAATTACAAACTCAAAATTCTCATCCTATAAGGCTACAAAACCCAAACAGAATCTTTAGCGAAGGAGAGAAATTTAGAGATTCCCCCAAAATGTTTAGAACTTTTTTTTTCCACGAAGAGACCAAAAGGAAAAGGGGTTATCTTTATATTTTACAAATGTAATTAATAGGATTACAATAATTTTAAAAAGTTTCTCTTTTGAAATTTATTGGGGATAAAAGCAAATAGCAACCCATCAGAAAGCTTAACCATCAAAGAAGACTTAAAACTGACACAGGAAATCGTGTGAAAGATTCAGTACCAGGAGAGAAGACAGGAATCAAGGAACTCACATGGAATCTTCAATGACAAGACAGCTGGAGGGCTCAATGCCTAACCTCCTAGCAGCTTCAAGGAATCTAACACCACAACACAAAATATAAAAGTTTTAGGAGACGGAGATCTTTCAAAAGTAGTGATCAGGTGACCTCAGTAATCTAAGCTAGAGAATACATTACTGCATCTCACATTTCAGGGGAAGGTTTCCCTGTTCTTACTTCATCTCCACCGATTATAACAGAGAAAGAATTCTTCAATCCTGCACGCAAAGAAAATAAAAGAACAAACAAGCCCATACTTACATTAACACACAAAACCAAAGGCAAAAGCAACAGAAGAAGCCAAAGGTTCCTGAAATAGACCAACCATCATGATATGATATTTTGGCTTCAACGTTTTGCCTTGGAGAGTTTGAGGCCAAGGCCATTGGAACTCCATGACTCTTCAAATGTTTAATCAATCGATTAGCACCAGGAAGTGCTTTAATGTTGCACCACCTAAAATGCCAATAGAACATAAAATTTAAGAAAAAAATCCCTCAGAAATTGGAAATACAAGCTCAATATCTCCGGCTCGAACAAAGATTTCAGACAAAAGATTACTAGTTTCATCTCAGGACAATGTATTAATAAATTTTCAGGGGTGAATCTCGGGTGGAACTCTACCTTCACAAAAAAAAGTTATAAATTTGCATTCTCTAGCTCATAAGTTCAGTAATCCAATATTATTAACTCATTGATAATTAGTTGGTACTAAGCACACGGCATTTCACATTCAAAATTCAATCGACGAGATATCTCTACGCATAGTCCAAACACATAAAAAAGCTTATGAAGAATGATGTAACAGATTATTACTGGTCAGAGAAGAGAGGCGCAATTTCAGAGAGAAATTCAATCGTCGAGCAGGAAAGTTCATACTCCTGCACAACCGCAGCAGCGGCTTCAAACGGTGTCGTTCCTATTATTTTATGAGTTTCTCTACCGTCCCATTCCTTTCCGTACTTACCTAACAAAACCTTCAAAACGTTGCCCACGATGCCATCTGCATAAAATCATTCACAATCGCCAGCGTTATAGAATAAAGCCCCAATTACGAAGAAAAAAAATGCAGCTCCTCGATTACATGCTTCAACTGTGTGAGCAAAGACGAATATTCTGTGTTGACGAATGGCAACAAACCTGTGTTGAGCAGCGTGCCGTCCAAGTCAAGGATAACACATCTAATCAACTTCTTTGCAACCGACATTTTCTCGATGAAATTAAGCTCAGAGAATTGTTGATTGAATCGAAGCAGGATGAAGAGAGTGACGGAGACGCACCAAAGAGAGCTTCGGAGAGCGTGGTTGGAATTCAAAGTGGAAGCGTCTTCGCTGCAATTGCGCTTTGTGGGACAGAGCAAGAAAACCTTCGGAGTTCTCCAGAGAGCACGAAGAGCACGGTTGTTACACACGATGATGCCAATACCGGGTCCGTTTGGCTTTTCTGTTGCATTACTGCATTTTCTTTTAACTTATTTCTTTCACTAACTAAACTAGTAATTGCTTTGTTGCATTATTTTTTTTTATCTCCTTTAAAAAAATAGTTTAATTTTTATATATAAGAAAAAAATGTTGTTTTGTAATAACTTTTAACTGTAAATATATTTAAATTATCAACCAAGTTAAGTTTAAGCTATAAAAGAATAGAGATAATTAAATTAATAAAAATATTTTGTTTACTTATTTTAAAAACATAAAGAATTAGATCATTTAAGTAAGGTGTTAAATATTTTAAGAAAATAAGTAAAATCTTGAACTTAAGTATAATAGACCAAGAAAACATGATTAAGAGAACAGTGTCATGCCCGTGTCTTTCACTCTCTCTCCATCATCCCCCAACACCATTAGTGTTCATCGGAACCTTCTCAAAACAAATCCTTTGGGTTAAGATTCAATGAAGAAGTTATTGAACTAATTTCTGCGGATTGAACTTTGGGATTCTCTACTTTGGGATTCTTTAGGCTATCGAGTTAAATAACATTAATGAAGGATTATCAAGTCAAATAACATTTACAAAATGTAATAAAAAAAAATATTTCAACTACAGTTGATGTTGAATGAGTCAAATTCACACTCCGAAATATACAGGAAATATCTCAATGTAACAATGGAAACTGACTAAATCGAAAGATACACTTCTACGATATCAGGGAGCCACTACGCATGATCGTTATTAACTGGCTATCCAGCCCACACAAAAAGGAACCCATAAGTCAACCTATAAGTAGAACTCTTGAGGGTGAGAAAGGTACGTTTTTCTATATTTCACAAGAACTCACCTAAATCCTAACACTAACAAGTGTCGGAGTGCAATCGCAAATACTTCGACCGGTGAAACGTCTACAGAGAAAGAAATAATCTTGAAGAAACTCGAAGATAACCGACACGTCAACAAATTGTGTACCCAGAGGACAGGTCTTGCCTAGACCCCTACTCCATACAGGTAAAGATCCTATTAAGATTGAAATTATGGCAGCTCCACTCCGTCAAATACTAGTAGTTCTTTTGAATTAAATTGAATATTAAAAATGAACTACATTCATGTGTATGAAGATAAAAATTTGAAATGTATATATCTGTATTTCATGTTGCTAAAAATAAAATAAAGATTTTAATCCACAAATATTTGTTAATCATTGATATTTTCTAACCTTCTTAAAAATAGAATGAAGATTTTAATTTGCAGATATTTGTTGATCATTTTTAATATTTTTAATCATTTAGGTTTGCTAACATACAAGATAAATTTTTTGAATGTGGCTTCAATGGTGTTTTCAAACAACTACAAGCCTTATATCTAAATGCCAACCTCTCCCTCGCAAATCCTATAGTATAGTAGTTAACGGTTAAACTTTTTACAGATAATTTTTGTATTTTAAGTATTTTTACTTTTTTGTTTATTTGATTTTGACTTTTCTTTTTTTAACATATTATTCAAACTAATTAATTGATAATAAGTGAATATTCATTCACTCAACTCATGTTGATTCATGTGTTAGGTATCGAAGTGTAATCTATCAATGAGGAGTTGATAGTGGACTCATACCTCATAGATCCATTAGAAAGACATTCAAGTTCATATAGTTAAAAGATTTCATCTAAGAATGTTATTTATGAATGTTTGTCTGTTAGCTTAGTCAGTTGTCCACAAATGAAAAATGATTTTTATAAGACCTCTGGTAAAAAGAAAATAATAGAGAAGTTTTATTTTTAAGATAGTTTTTCCAGGGGGCATTAACCCATATTCCGTAGGCCTTGTGTTCGATATTCGTTCTTAGGGACAATTATTACTTTTGACAATGCAGTGCACTTGTCGTAGAAAGTCATAAATTGAAACGGATGCCTCCAATTCTACCATAGGCACGGTTCTCTCCCAAGCTGGTCATCCCATGGCTTTCTTCAATAAGAAGTTTTGTCCAAAATTGCATAATAATTCAGTGTATGTCAAAGAAATACTTGCAACCATTGAGGCAGTAAAAAAGGAGAGACACTACCTAATTGGCACTCATTTCCAAATTATCACATATCAACAAAGTCTCATGGGGTTACTTACCAAGGCATGTTTTACACCAAAGCAACAAAAATAGGCTACCAAACTCATTGGTTACAATTTTGATATTTTGTATTGTCCAAATCGCCACAATTAAGCAGTTGATTTCCTCTTTCGGGTACCCGCTTCAGATTTTTGGCCATCTCCTCCCCAATCCCAAAAATCCTCATGCAATTAAAAAAAAATTACCAGTCAAAATTGGGGATACAGGAAGTACAAAAAGTTATAGGTTCTCAAAACACAACATATACCTTTCAAATGACTTTTTGTATCACGGTCGAAGACTATATGTGCCACCCATAGAATCTCTACGCACCATCATACTTCACGAGTTCCATGCCACCCTTATGTTGGACACTCAGGCCTTAAAGCCACCGTGGCTCGCCTAGCCGCGTCATTCTATTGGCCAGGGATGTATAGAGATGCCAAATTGTTCATCAAACAATGTCTTCCTTGCCAACAAATAAATCAGTCAACACCAAACCTTTAGGTCTTCTACAACCCATTCCCCTACTAACCCAAATTTTGGATGAGCTCACCACATATTTCATAACACACTTATCCTCGTCTTTTGGCCACACGGTGATTTGGGTTGTATGTGACCGTTTGTCTAAATTTTCCCACTTCATAGCACTCCCCACCTCCTTCACCGCATCCCAATTGACTAATCGTTTTTCTGTTGAGATTTGCAGGTTGCATAACGTTCCCAAATCCTTCATCTCCGATAAAAACCCACTATTCCTCAACAATTTTTGGAAGCAACTTTTTCACCTACAAGGCACCAAACTCAATTTTAGCATCGCATATCATCCTCAAACAAATGGTCAAACAGAACTTTTAAACAGAGGATTAGAAATTTACCTTTGTTGCTTCGTAAGTGACCATCCGAGGACATGATACAAGTACTTACACTTTGCCGAGTTTTGGTATATCTCGTCCTACCACATCGCAATCAATACTACAACTTTCCAAGCGGGGCAACCTCCACCTTCCATACCAGAGTACGTTCTTGGCACGACAACGGAACCAGCTCTCGCCACCACCTTACAAGGGCGCACACAGGTAATGCACCAATTGAAGATCACCCTCGCTGACATTCAACGTCACATAACCCAAATCGCAAACAAATCACGACGACATCACGTTTTCAACGTTAACGATTGGGTGCTACTACGACGACAAACATACCAACAATTGTCCCTTTCTTCCGAGCCTCACCACAAACTCACTCGAAATTATTATGGTCCATATCGCATCACCAAACGCATAGGAGAGGTTTCTTACAAACTCGCCCTCCCTTCCTTGTGTAAAATTCACCTCGTCTTTCACATTGCATTACTTAAACCTTACCACGACCATTAAAACCCCACCCCACACCACCCCGACGACACCACTCTGATTTTTCCTCCACCTCCCAACACTCTTTACGACTCATAACTCAACCCACAACACTCAAAAAATAACTTAAACCATTTAGACTCTTTACTTCCTCCTCACACGACATCCTCACCTAACATCAACGAGATTTCCGCTACCAGTGTCCACCATCAAGGGCCACCATTGCACGACCCTTCACTTATCACCTAACCCACCCACGTGTCATTAATGTTATAGCTGGCGCGCATTTACCCTCTCCAACCTTTCAAATTCACCCTGATTCAACTCTAACTCACTTAAACACCCCAACCCAACCCACAACTAAAACAACCACAGTCTCACCAACCACACACCCCCCTCCACTGATGCACCTTACTCAGCCTAACAACATTCACTAGCCCATTCAAATCTCTCCACAAAATCAAATTCAGTCCCAACATCAACCCTACATACCTCACCCACGGCTCAACCAGAGATTCTTATCCAATCCTAACCCATTGATAATAACACCTTCTCACTCTACACTCAAAGAACCCATCACAGACCCACAACCTCTTCCAAATGCCTTTTCCAAATCCACATCCAACAACCTCGAGGACAAGGTTGCTCTACAGGGGACAACAATTGATAATGGGCTCATACCTCAAAGGCCCATTAGAAAGACATCCAAACCCGTATGGCTAAAAGATTTCATATAGGAAGGTTATTTATGAATGTTTGTCTATTTGAGAGGATCTTGGAAGATCTTTATGTTTTAAATTTTTGTTAGCTTAGGCCATCTGTCCACCAATAAAAAATGATCTTTATAAACCCTTTGATAAAAAGAAAAAGACAGAGAAGTTTTATTTTTAAAGTAGTTTTTTCGGGGGATGTTAACCCCTGTTTTGTACGCCTCGTGTTTTTCTTTTCTTTTTATGCAACCGCGTATCATGTGTTTATATTTTTTAAGTATTTATGGGTAGTGTAATTCTCTCCTACACATGGTTCGACTCTGTATGACTCAAAGAAGACTTACTACTCTCAATATCAAAAACTTTATTCAAATGACTACTTCCAACAAAAGAGTGAGGGTTATGTTAAAACAACAAAGAAATAAAGTAAAACGTTTAGGAAATAAGAGATGTCCACATATAAAAACTCACTTGACTAAAGTTATTAATTAATAATATAAGATATTTGTAAATATAAGAGAGTATGAAGAGGTTAGTTAGTACTTCCTTGAAGTCATGTATTTATGTATGCTGAATAGACGATTAATAAAATATTAAAATGACTATTATGATCATAATATAGTCATTTGACGGTGTAAAATGTCTTAATTGCTCGGTTATAGTATTAAATATTTGATTACCAAGTTAAATGTATTGTAATAAACAACCAATGTATTTTTCTTTAATCATTTTTCTTTAATCATAAGTACATGTAATATAAGATAAAAATCTAAGAAGACATAAAAGTCATGAAAACTCATAAATCATGTATAGGCACAAGATAAAAGTCATAACTAAACTTTAGAATCACAACTATGTATAAAATCACTCAAGATTATGTTGTTAAAATTGTTAAAACATACAAATTAAGAAATGAATTTTATTAAAAATATGATTTATTAAATGATGATGTCTGATATTGCTATAAAGTGAAAATTGAAAATTAGCTATATATATTGTGAATTCTTAACTATTAAATAAAAGGTAGTAAAATAGTTGAATATTATTTGAATACATGAAAGTGAAGCCAGATAAATAAAAAAGAAACTAATTTTCTTTTAAGAGTAATAGACCCATTTGTTTATTCCAGCATAGGAAGCAATTGAAATAATGCAAGATGGAGAAATTGTCGTTTCTCTTTTTTTGTATATTTATTGATTTGGACTGTATATTGTCTTTTTTATTGGATTAGTGACTCAACACATATCACTTCACCGTTCACGCACACCCATCGGCCACAAAGGTACTGATTTAATTGGTATGCTTTCCTTGCACCAATTGGTCATCGGTATAAATGTTTTATATTTAGTATTTTCATGATTCAAAATTAAGTATACTCAATCAAACTTCTTATTTATTGGAATTTCAGCATTGATTTTTGTTGTTCAATCCATATTAACTCAACTCATCCATTGTATTACATATTTTAAAATTTAATTTAGTGTTCGTACATGTTTGTAAAATATAAAAATTAAGAAAAATTGCTTATGTTATAACACAGTATTTTCACAATATCTTTAATATTCCTGAATTACTTTTATATAAGTGTTTAAAACTTTTATCCAATTATTATTTCAATTTAAAACTCTATAAACTCATTTTTCTTCTGATCTTTCTAAGAGTATTTATTGTTTATTTTGAAAAATAAGTATGAGTAAGATACTTACTCTTTTATTTATTTTTTACATAAAATTCATGCACTCTATAAAATTAGATTGATTAACCTCTTGTCTTTCTTATAGATTTTAATTTCACTTTTCTAATGGAATTTAGTTTAAGGAGTCAATAATTTTTTAAAATTATGATTATGATGACATAAGGTGAGTTGCTTGCCTATGTAATAGAGAAATGTAAATTATTATATAAAATATCATGAAATTATGTGTAATATTTTTTATAAAAGTAGAAATACGAGTAAATATGTTTTAACTCTCCATTTTCGATTTTTTTTGTTGGAATTTGAGGCAATATTATCTAATGTAGTAAATTAATTATAAACCTTTTACTTTCCAACCGACTCCTTCAAACTTTTATATTGATTGTGCCTCTATATGTGATTATGCATATTTTCAATCACATTTGCTGATAAAAAAAATCACATTATTATTATTATTATTTTACACTTATGTAACTAAAGAAATACCTTAGCTTATATCCGTTTTATATTTTTAATATTTCACTATGTATAATATTGAATTTAAATATTTTCGTATATAAAATTTATATCTCCATATTAGTTGATTGATGCCTATAGGAGTGATGACATGCTTTCTTTCACACCAAGTTTTATCAATTGATTACAAAGGTAAGTAAAGCATAATTGTTGAGAAGATGGTGATTTTTTATTATAGTGTACGTGTTGTCCATTTCTCTTTCGAATTTCTTTCAAATTTGGGCATTTATAGAATGGATTTTTCTGAAACGAAACTCTCTCCAAATATTATCTCCAAATATTTTTCAAAATGATTACTAATTCAATAAAATATTTATCCAAGGATCTGTTGATGACACAATAAGTAATAATTTCTGATTTGATGGAAGCTCCTAAAAGTACACAGTTATATTCTTTTTTATGTATTTGATCATGTTAGTTTAATAATTAAAATGTTATTATTGTTGTTCCAAATCATTGAAAGCATAAATGTCATAATTTGGTTTTAGCAAAGAGTAACTACGGTTATAGAGGAATGTGATTGATTTTGTTATACTTAATTTAATTGTTATAGAAAATGTTTAAACATCGATTAATTCTTTTTCCTTCTATTACTTTTTAAATTTTCAAATGTGTCCCATACTAAAAAAAATCATTATTAAAAAATATTCATTTCCTAATATTTATGACACATTAAATTAATTTAAAAAATAATTAATTAATATATAGTCCGCAAATGATTAACGCTGACATCTTGCTACATTTAACATAATTTTTTATAAAATTTGATGTTATATATATATATATATTTTCAATTTGTTATGTAAAAAAAAGTATATATATAACTAAAACATCGACCAAATGAACCGGAAATTTATTTAGTATTTAGGGTTAGGATAGGATGTAAGTTTAACAACTTACAGTAGTGATAAAGATGAAACTACTCATCTTACATTCATTGAAGTTATTCAAACATGCAACACTGTGATGATAGAATACTATAAGTACTCCTCATTTCTTCACACGTTTATTCACTTGGAATTGGATTAAAATAAAGTTCTGGGTTTCATGGTGCAACTCAAATCTCTCCATCCACGCACACCCATTGACCAACAAAGATAAAGTTGCAGTTTATATTGGGGTTGATACCAAGGAAGTGACGCTCTTGTAGATTGAAACCTTGAAAGATGCTGGTGCAAGTTTCACCTTCTTCCACGCCATGAACATCGTTGCATGTTACACCTTCAACTATACAAATTAAATTCAAAACAAATTTTAGATAACGATTTATTTGAAACTATCGTGTTATCCCTTAGTAAAAAGAGTAATTGAAGCAGTTGATTTACCCGCTGGAGTTAGAACAAGAAGGAACATAACGAGAAGAGATAAGAATATAAGAGCAGAGCTGGTGATTGTGGACTTCATTCTTCCAACCTCTTTTTCAATTATCTGACTCTAATGTTATAGAGGTGTGTGATTTTAGTATCTGTGGTTTTTAGTTTATATAGTAGATATGAATTCAATCTGCACAGAAAAAATAGCTTTTGAGACAAATCATTTATAATTTAAAAACGAAAGCCTGTTTAGTGTTAATTTCTAGGCATAATTAGCATATATTATATTGGATGTTATTGACATTGGTGGATACGTCTGGCAATATGCATGTTGTTTGTTGCAGGCCATAAAAGGTTCAAAATCTCTCTTACTAATGATATAGTGCATATATATAAGTGGAAGAAAACATTCTTTCTTTTTAGTTCAATTTAATATGAAAAATGAAATAGGCTTGGATTTGTTTTTTATTATGGTAATTAAGGTTTTTCTTTTTCTTTATCTTATATATTTTTTAATTTGCTTATTTGATTCTCATAGCTATATAACTATTTCCTTTTGGCTTTAATGATAGAAATTTTTTCATTAAGTTCTTATACATACTATTTTTTTTAGTTTTTGTGAATTTAAACTGTGGAAACCAAAAATGATTAATGATATGTATATAGAGTCAACAAAGGATCAGTTTGGTTTAAAATGTTAGACTTTCGACTGTACAATAAGCTCTATTTGATTTGAAAGATCGAACTATTTTTGATGATTTTTTTTTGTTAATACTATTATATTATATTACATTGAATATATATCTACATACGAAGAAAATATATGATGTATACATTTCATTTTACCTTTATAACTATTATTATTTATTTTTTAGAGGTTTATTTATACTCCCGTAATTCAAAATTACTCAGATATTTCAATAATATGCCACACATCTTCAAATTGTTCACAATTTTTTTTATAAAAACTTTCATAAGTTATTTATATTTTTAATAAAGAACTTAAAAAAAAAAACTAGATAAAAACATGTTATACCAATGAAAATATTATCTATGAATAAAACTTAAATTATACTACATTTTGCCACTTTTATTTTAACTATTATTATAAATTTTGTTTACTGTAAAAAAACATATAAAGACACTGGTTTACTATATGTATCAAAATTATATATTTATTTACCCTTCTATTAACTATTTGATGAAAATAAACAATCAAACTTATATGTTAGTTTATATTATATATAATAATAATATACAGTATATATACACAAATAATTACATGATAAAATAAAATAAGAAAATTGTAATTACTAATTGGCCTCTTTTAGGCCAAAATTACAATAAATGTATTAGTTTTCTTAAACGTCTTATAACAAAATAAACTGGTATGTAATATTTTTTTAAAGGTCCGGTAAATTTCATATATTTTAGAAATGTCTATCACAAGAAAATAAATAACTGAAAAACTTAAGTTCTGTTTTCTTAAGTTCAAACTACAGTTTAACACAGTTCGATTAAAATTAATATTTTTAAACAGAGAGACCAAAACTAAAGTTTGTACAACTGTAGGAGTTAAATAAATAATAAACATTTTTGACATTGATAAATTTTATTACTGTGATTATGAATGAATAATTCGAGATAGTTAAAAAATAATTTTAAATTATGCACTGAAAACTAAGAGATATTATATTACACAATTTTTATTTTTAAAATAGATTTAATCGCTAAAGTTCTTTCATTTTGGACTGCGCTCTCAAACATATTGGGCTTCTATTAAACGAAACAGTTTAAAAATAAGAAGAATTTATAGATAATAAAAAAGTCATATTTAAAACCCTAATTTTAAAATTAAAAACTTAAATTAAGCATCCATTTCACACAAAAATGTGATGGTTCGGTAAAAATAACAAAATTTCAGTTTTTCGTAATTCATTTCCTTCCCTCCTTAGCAGTCATTCAAACGTAACGCAAATTCATCTGAAAAAAACCCGACACCGGAGGCTCCATCTTTTGCCGCGAGCGCCACTTCAATATCTCATCTGTAATAACTTTCCGTCATTATCATTTCTTCTATTCCATTTCTTTCAATATTTATTGTTCCATTTCTCATTTCTTAACCACCCTCACTTCACTGCTTAGGGTTTTACTTCACTCACGCCATCCACACTTTACTTCCATTAATTTTGCTGAATCACTCTGCATTTTGAACTTTAACGGAAGCTCGGTGTTTCCGTTAGACATGGAAACCGATGAATCCTCTCGCGTGCTTCCCTTCCAGCTTCAATTCGATAAACCCCTCGCTTCGCAGGTTTTGTGAATTTAACTTTCACATTCGTGTCACTGTTAAAACATCTCCATGCCGTTTGAAAAGCTTGTTAACTTTTATGAATGACTTTTGAATCATAGATCACAATCGCGGAGTGGAATCCCGAGAAGGACTTGCTCGCTATGGTTACCGATGACTCCAAGATCCTGCTCCATCGTTTCAATTGGCAACGCTTATGGACCATAGCTCCAGGTCTCTCTCTCCCTAGTTTTCTTCTGTTTATTTGATTTTAAGTTGATGGTGAAAATTGCTTATACTTGAATGTGCGGTGTTTATAATGCCTTGTGAAGTGCTTAAAATTTGGAAATGCCTTGAAACGATGAGCCACGTGTTGTTCTGGCTTTTCGTTAGGATTTCGAAGTTATAGTAGTGTACTAATGGAATGTTTCTTTTTCCTGTAGGAAAATGCATCACATCCTTGTGTTGGCGTCCTGATGGAAAAGCAATTGCTGTTGGGCTTGACGATGGGACGGTATCACTGCATGATGTTGAGGTGGGTACTGGTTGTATTTTTTCGTAACTAATCTTTTTAGTCAGTTGTTCTTGATTATTTATTTATTTATTTTTATTTCTGATACTTCTGGTTATGTTTTGTGTTAATAAATGTTTTATTTGATATGATACATCTAAAGGGAAAATGTATGTTGGGAGTTCCAGGACTGACTGTTTATTATTAGGTGTACAGATTAAGCAAGCTACTTAATGTTAGTCTCACTTATAATTCATAGAATTGATCCTCTTGCTGTGTGCTTTTACCATTTTGAGACATTGTTGAATATTCCACTAATACTGGTCTTAACCGAGGATCAAGGCTTCTACTTGTTCAAGATTACTTTCGTAATACGAATTTTGAAAATTGCTAGTCTAAAACAAGTAAGCAATTGGATATTCTTCTATCTGAGGAAGGGTTATCAATAAAAGGTCAACTATGGTTTGTGGTAGTAATTTTGTTGGTTTCTTAGCAAGATGGGATAAGATCCTAGAATCATGTTTATCTGATAGATAAATTCCGTAGGTTTCAAAGTTGGGTAGAATGGATTTTGGTAGATTTGATTTTGAATCATTGAATGTAATGGAGATAATGTCCAAATTAATCTTAGCCATAGATTTTGCATTGGAACATGTTTATGGTGAAAGGATTTGGAAGGTTAAAAATACAGGCCCTAAGTGGATATGTTCATTTTAATGGTGCTTTTATCTCTCTGTCTGCGTGTGGATAGAGTTTGTGGTTTATTTCCTTTTTCTTGTGTGTAACATAACTGATTCTTTATATTTTCTTTAAGGCAGAATGGAAAGCTGCTAAGAAGCTTAAAATCACATTGTGCAGCCATTATATGTCTCAACTGGGAGGAGGAAAATCAGCTAACTACTGTATGTTCCTTTCTATGTGATGGCTACTCTTGATATTTAGTTTGATTGATCAATTTTGATTCAGAGGAATGTCTTGAAGAGACTTGTTATCTACTATAATATGGCTTCTATGTGTACCTTTATTTAGCAGAATTGAAGTGTGATATGATGCTTAGGCATGTCTTAAACTACGGATATCATTTTCTAGTTTGTTGATTCAATTCTCGTATGCTCTAAATGGAAAATAGTAAGTGCTTATGATTTAATTGGTGGTATTAGAGTTAAGGATTTGAAGAATGTGTAAAATAAATGGTGGAATTAAATAAAAAAGATGCAAAGGTACACAATGTCAACTTTAAACATTAATGCCATTCTTTTGGTTTTTTGTTTCTCATATTTCTGCTTGATTATTAAAACTTATGTTCCAAACTAAAGCACTGACACATTATATCTTGAAAGAAAATTTACCTAAGTACAATCCCACATCAATGCTTCTTATACTGATGCTGTTGAGAGGGAGCAAAATTGAGAGGACCTGAGAATGAATATGTCTTGACTATACAGTGAAGGTGTTGTATATGATGAGTTTTGACTGGATGATTCTACTTTATTTTTCTTTTCTACCTCTATCTCATTCTTTCCTCCCTAAATTTTCTTGTAGGATGACCATGCTTATACTTCCAAGTATGAAGATAGAACCTCTCGTTTCTTTCCTCCTGCTCCAAGAGTTCCTCGGATGCCTGGATTGGTATCTGGTGATAATGGGTTCATGGATGATAGTGAAGATTCATTTCAGGAGCTGTCAAATTCTTCTCACCAACGATTCAACATCCTATGCAGTGCAGATAAAGAGGGAAATATTTGTTTTAGTATATTTGGCATCTTCCCTATAGGAAAAGTTGTAAGTTGTTGTCTCTCAGAAATTAGCCTTTTCTTCATTATATAAATTAATTTATGAGGTGTGATGGGGAATGACATCCTAATATATTATTTATTTACCGTGTCTCCTTCCAAGTAGTTTAATTTTTGTTTTAAAACATAGTGTCTGGAGATATACATGATTGTATGTCAAGATCGTAAGATTATGATTTAATTGTAGTTTAATCTGCAGCCATAACTAACATTTAATAGGCTGGGCCAACTAAAGTGACCACAGATGATCTATTCAGTAGTTACTATTATGTTGCCATTGATTCATGAGGACCCAAGTCCTGTGATATACTGTTTTCTGTTCACATATTTTCTCTATTGGTTAGTGAGCTTAACATGCGTTTTTACTATGAGAAATTTATGACATTGTTGAGATTTTATGGATCAACAGATGGACTTGAGAAAGGTGGGGGTACATATTTTATTCGAAATATTTTAATTAATTGTGACACATTACTGACTTGTTAAAAATATGGCCATAAAAAGCAACTTGGTTTGGTGTAGTATTAGATATTACTTAATTAACTAAGAAGATATTCCTAATAACATTGGAAGATATCATACATTACCTTTTGCTAATATTTCTTCTGTGAAAGCCCATAAAATATTCAGAGACAAACACTCGTAAAATAATTAATACTAAACATTAATATCAAGTTAGACTTGTCTGTTTCTTTATTACCTTTATCTTTTTTGCCTTTTTTTAATTAATATTAAAACATCTTACGGTTGTTGCCTTTCAGAACATTCACAACCTCATTTTTCCTACTTCCCATGATGGTGCAGAAACAACTAACGGAGTTTCAAATGCTTCTGTACAGAAGGTAGATTCTCTTTATTTTGATCATTGAACTTTATTTGCCGTTCCAATTCTGTTTAGTTGGTGACCAAATTAGGGAAACCCTAAACTATAGTTTGATGCTTGAAATTAACTGGTTGATTAATTAACATGCTAATGTGCATTTTAAAATTTTGAAATATGAGAAGAGCAAATTTAAATACAATCAAAGTAGCAGAAGAACTACGTCAATAACTTCTTATGGATGAATGCAATGATGTTTGAAATTCTGCCAAAATATTAATGATAAATGAATTAGTGAATTTAATTCTGCTCGCTCAATCTTGAGACATGTACGTGGTCAAAGAGGATGTTGCATGTTCATTATATATTTATGCATCACTCATGAATGAATCAGTGAAGAAAAAAATGGTTAAAGTATATTTTTAGTCTCTGTTAACAAGTTTTTATTTTGGTACCAATAATTTTTTTTTATCTCTATAAAATTTGAAATCACTCTTTATAAATTGTGTGAATTTTAGTTGTAGTCCCTGTAAAATATTTTATTTTATTTTCATCATGCTAAAATTATAAATCACTGTTTTTAATCCTTGATATTCATTTTAAGATAGATGAATAACATTTATTTTACGAATCTTGAGAGTTTTTTGAGGTTCATGTAGACATTATAGTACAACACTAGTTGTGTCATTTGGAATGGTGATTTAACTTTTTGTTCAACACATAAATATTTAATTAATGTCATATAATACTAGGCATCAAAAGTGGTAATTTTCAATTTTAGAGGGACCAAAAACAAAGAAAAAAATTTATGGGTACCAATATCAAAACTTACTTTATAGGAACTAAAAATTATTTAAGTAAAGAAATATTGAACCTTCGACTTGCATAAGTTAATTAATGCCTTTCATGAACCATATCCCGATAAAAGCCTTGTTCTTTAGGTGAAGCAACATGAATGATTCTGTATTACATTACTAACTCCACCTTTAATTTTGTGCTTTTAAGTGTGGATAATGCATAAGCCTGCCTACCTTGTGTTGAAACTGAGCTTTTTATCAGAAGAATGAAGGTGGCTAGGATCAAATTCTAGTTTACCCAATCATAGAGGTTCTAATATAATGCATAAAATAACTCTCCCAAAAGTTTAAGCTGATAGATAAAGGCACATGACTGGTTTTGTTACGTTCCCCCATTGGAATTTACTCATGGAAGCTGTGTTGTTACATGTCACTAGGTTGCTTTATCAAAAGATCTTTGTCGTTTGATAGTTATGTGCTCAGGAGACCTAGTTAAAGTTTGTGCTGGCTTGGGAGAAAGTCACAATGCTGGGCACAATGAGCATGGTCTGCATTGCTTAGCATTGAACACTTCTATATTTTGGAATAGGTAAAAATTCTTTGAGAAATGGGATGCTTTGTTGTTACATTCTTTTTCTTTGTAACATGTAAAACCTTATCCCTTCAAGACAAATACAAATGAAATTTGCCATCTTATTCTGCAATTTGTTTCCTTGTTTCCTTCTTATAGGAAAAATGAGCTCCATCAGGTAGCTCAACAAGCTTCTAACATTGAGGATTTGACTGAGGTTGTTCGGACATCATTATCAGTCATGTTTAGGCAGTGGTCTGATGCCATGAACACATTTCAGGAGAAGTTTAGCTCTTTGTCTACTTTGATTATAAATCATGGTAAGGTAACTGAGTAAGAGTTATGGAATTTATTTTGTTATTATACTCACCCACTTTAATTCACTTGTTTCTATCTTCCATTACTAGGATTTGATTCCTCACCCCAAGAGGAGTTTCTGAACCTTTTGGGTGGTGCAAGGACTAGCCCACCAATTCATCAATTTCTTGTTAACACTTTGGGAGAAGTGGTATACGTACAATCTTATTTAGTTGCATTCCTCTTCTTTGTGGGTGTAGTTTTCATTCAACAACTTTTTTTTTTCTCTACAGGGTGTCAAGCGTATTTCAAAGGTTCTCTCTGGTGCAGGCAAAGAAATTCAACGTATTGTCTTGGACCACCTCCAGGTACAATATACAATAATGTTTACCAATAAGGAGAAACATATTGTTTGATAGAAATATTTAAAAAAATGATCATACCAAACAACTTCTTGTTGCACTTTGTTGTAGTCTTTTTACTAGATGATATATAATGTCATTCTTGAAACCAAAGATTCTAAGTTCTCTCTAAAATTTGCAATATAGAGCACAACCTAGATTTTTCTCAGTGGATATATATTAGTTGTATTCAATCTTTACTACTGTTCCTGTACAGCTTAAAATTGGGGGGTTTAGGATTGAGAAATCTAGAACAGAAATTGAAAACTTAAACAGATTGCAAAAACGAAAATCAAGAAGATGAAAAAGGTCAATTCACAGATTCAAGAACCAAACAATTCCTCTTATCATAGTTCTCTAAAGATTCAGATCAAAGTTTGAAAATTAACCATTCAATCAATCAATCAATTAAACCAATTATACGAATCAAATCAAAATATCATTCAATCTAATCTTTATATAATTATCAAATCAAGATTTAATCGATTCCTAATTTGATTTCTAAAATAAGAAACACAAATTGTAATTGCATAGTGAAAAATCGAAATTAGAGAAGAGCGGTGCAAATCTAGATTTTGTGAATTGATGCTCAAGAATTAGTTCTTCATGGATGAAAAACATAAAATAAAATTAAGAGAAGTAGAGGAAGAGAGAAAAGAGAGAAACAGAGATGAAGAAGCAATTTCTCAAACTGAAAATTAAACAAATGGTTTTTGTGCCCATGTTTAGAGAACATTTAGGCTATATAATTGCTCTGAAATATGAAGTAAACATGGACTAAATGTGGGCTCTAATTAGGTTCATAAGCTCAATTATAAAAGTCTAAATTAAAACAAGGAGAATTGAATCCGTGTGTTATTTTTAAAAAATTCAGCAAACTTGCCTCAACTTCTAAATATTGTAGAAAATAGCAGAGAACTCCAAATCTAGCAAACCATCCGTCCATTTTGAGGCTATGAAAATGTAGCATCCAATGTAACTGGAATCAGCCAAAAATAATATCTAGAAAAACAGTTATGGCCAAAACAATAAACAAATGTCAAATTAGCTGAAAATACAAAATTAAAGCATGTATGTACATTGGACCCAATTTCTTACTACTAAAAGGAAATAGTTAAAAACTGAAAACAAAGCATGTGAAAAGTGTTTTCAATGTACAATAAAATTATAAATGTGTGCACAAAATATGTGTCATCACTAGACCAACAAAGACAATGAGAATTTGCTTTCTCCTATATCTTTCTCCAAATCCCATTAGTGGGTTTCAGCTAGGTCATTATTGCACTCCTACCATGTGTTAGCAAAGTAGACATTGTGGGCAAGCCTGCTCCTATCACAATGAATTAGGACTTCAAAGGCTGTCCCCTGTGACCAGCTTGAAGGGGGCTTAAGTTCAATGCTGTTTGGAAGAATTGTGATAGCAATTATAGTTGTAAAGTTCCAGTTTTGTTGTCACCCAGGGTCCTTTATATTTCTATGACCTTTCTAGAAGAATATAAGTAGCTTGACAGAGGGCATTACCATTATATCAAAACACAAAAGGTGAAGTGGTAGTGTATTGAATAAATTGTTAGGAGATGCAAAAATTCATGTGCATTCATGTAATCGCCTGAACTTTTACTGTTCCATTCTTGGCATGTCATTAGACGTTCATTTTCTTTTGAATTTACTCAGTATTTATAAAAACGTCACTTAAGCTCACATGGAAGTTTAAATGTATTTTTCAGCCAGCAGTAGAAGTTATTGGATTCAGAATAGGAGAACTAAGAGGGCTTTCAAGATGGCGAGCGCGCTATCACGGCATTGGCTTGGATGAATCACTTATTAACAATGCAACAGAAAAGGCTGGTATGCTACTTGTACAAGTTGAACGATTTATGAGGGTTCTTTCATCTGTTATGCAGCAGGTGTGCCTTTTTTATTTTTTTAAATGAATCTTGTAGATTGTAGCTTTATTTTTCAATTTTAGCTCTGTTGTTATCACGGTCTTTAAATTGTTATCAGCTATATATTTCCATGGGGGCTACAATAATAATTCAAATTCCGTCTATAATAGTTTTTAAAAATTGATCAGCCAATATGACCTGAAACTAGTTAGCACACTAAATCAGTCAAAAATCGGTGACTAAAAGCCAGTTCAAAAAAATCTGTATTTACAAAGATGATTGTTTATTATTATTTTTATTCAAAAACATTTTTGAAATAAATATTGAGTTTTACGTATGTATTTGTATTAACTATTTATTATGATTTTTTTTTTTTGTTGTAGGACTTGTAACATGATCCTTCTTGTTTATAATTTTGCATAATTTAATTTGTTATAATTCTATATTTTAGTTTAGTACTTAATATATTATATAATATTAAAAATATATCGTAATTATTTCTTAGTAAAGCATTGCTCAACCAATGTATTGTGAACCAACCGTCATCGGTTTAATAATAATTAGTGCAGTTTTAAAACATTGCTGCATGTGGTTCTATTATAAAAAATATAATAATTGACTTCTAATTTTAATTATAAGGAGGAATTTAGTGGGAAACTAGGGAAAGAAATGGACAAAGGGAAGAACTCAAGTGTCAATATTTCAGTTAATCTTAAAATCAGTTTTAATTACCAGTAAATTCTTGTGACCATTCCAAAATATTCCTAAATTAACTAAGGCGTGTGAACCAGCTTAACTGCCAAGCAATTTTGTTAAATAACTGTTATAGCAATGCCATAATGCAATAACGTGGCATTTTTTGACCCCTCCACAATAGGTAATTTGTGAAGGGGAGTTCATTATGGTAGTGCCGGAAACTACACTGGCATGTTTATATGGTAAAATTTTGTCCTTCCACACCATATTCTGCCATTCACCATTGATAAAATTGCTTCCAAGTGCCTATTTGGGAATCCAGTGAAATAACAAAATTACTTTTGTCTTCAAACAGTTTAAGTAACTCTTGCCTCCTTTTTGTTGGTTCAATGTGAGCATATGAGCTAGGAAGAGCCTAACAGAAACCCCCAAACAAACACCATCTGTTTTTTTTTTTTGATCAGCAAAGAATGAAATTAAATTACGAGGGATACAAAAGGGGTATCCCAACCCTTTTACATAAACCAAATCACATTAAGAATCTCCAAGAAAAAAGAGATGAACACCATCTGTCATGTGTTAAATTGAGAACTCTAAGGTAATAGGTATCTCACAAAAACAAATCCCTAGAAGAGTAAGTTGGTCGTACAATTTGAAGTAGACACACACTTCATAAAGGAGAAGTTAGATAATTGGACAATTTGTACTCCATTTGAATCCTTTGGAAATTGACTTGCAAATGTATTGACAAAAGGGCTAAGTGGTGCTATATTTCAGTTTATTGTTGGTATGTTGGGAATGAATGACATCTACTCACCAACTTGAGGGGGAGTGTCAAAATCCGTTGAAATATGCTGGAGATAGTATTTCCTTGTACAAATTTAATTGCATTCCATAATTAGGATAAGCTGTCTAATAAATTTTATATTTGTTGTACAAGATCTTTGTCCCTCATTTAGAAGAATAGATTGTGTCTATTGTAAATTAGGAGTTTCCTTAATTAAGTTTTTTTGCATTCTATTTAAGAGCAATTGTTCTTCTATGAATATTATCGGAAACATTCTTTCTGACAACTATCTTGTTTGAATGCATGTTATATTGTGTCATTTTGCTTGTATTTTGTTAGAAGCAATATTTTTTTAAGGGGTATGAGTGCATGTGTTTGAAGTGGTGAAAATCTATGTATTATCTTATCACATTTTATCTGAAGTGGTTTATACTTTGAATATGACACCATTTCTTTTTACTATGGTTTATGAGCATGTTATAATATTGTGGAGGATAGGATCCAATGATAAGCTTGTGTGAATGGATTTTTTTGGAATGATGGAACACATATTTGGATTTCACTTGTTGAGCCAAAAACAATGTTTGAAAGATATCAATGAATTCATTTGTATATAAGTCTTTTGTGTCTATTATTTTGATATTATTTTTTTAATTTCTTTTCCTCTTAACATTTATTCAACCAGTACTCAAACTTCTTCAACTGGCTATTGAAGTGTATAAAATTACTCATGTCAGAACCAAGTGACCAGCTTCTACCGTATAACAGGTTCATTTAAACATTCCTTTTTGTTATGAATAAAAGACGATTTTTGTCTGATTTTATTTTTGGTTTTGGCAGTGAACTTGTTATTATATTCTTGAAGTTTCTATACGAACAAGATCCAGTTAAACAATTGCTGGAAATATCCGAAACAGAATATGAAGTTGAAATTGATTTGTAAGTTTTGTTTTCTACTCTAAACTCTAATATTTTTCCATTTATCATCAATTTGAGTGGGAATTAAGGCGGCTGTTATTTTCTACACATTAATAATCATCATCCTAGTTTCTAATACAAACTAATTACTAGCAGTTATTTTTCTATTGATAACTCTCGACTTAGAGTTTCTAAAAGAACTGATTTCTAAAGCAGTTACTTTCTACGTATAACTAGCCTAACTGTCCCTGACTGTCAGTTCATATTGTTGCTGTCAGCTGAAAAATCAGTCTTGTCCCCAAGGCTGAAAGTTGGAATTTGGTTCTTCCACCACATCATCTTTATCCACTTCAATAACAATTGCTTCTTCATTTTTGTTTAGGGATTAATTGGATCAGGTTGTTTAAACTTAAAATAAGTATTTCTGATCTGAAATAGGCAGTTTTTTTTAAAAACCATTTATTTAAGAATCAGATGGGCTTTGTTTCTCTAAAAAAGCCAAAAACTGCTTATTTTTAAAATAATCAGATTAGACAAACACATAAAAGTAAGTAGAAATCTGTTTATTTATTAAAAAACACAAAAAAATTGATCCATATCTCCCTAAATTAATTGTTCTTTGCCCATTATGTAAGGGATGAAAGTTTTCTCCTCGCTTAAAGCATAAACCCTTCTTGCTTGTCCTTTCTATCAATTATTGGTATGTTAAATGGTGCAGGTCATTACCGCTCTCTGCTGAATTTCACTGTTCACTCTCTGTTCTTCTACCTGAGAACACCACAGATGAAGTTCCTTTGTTTTGGCTAGATTGATTCATATTAGAGTTTGGAACCGGTGTGAAATTTTTTGACCATGTGGAGCATAGAACCACTTTGATGGCCTTGAAACACTGCTAGAAGATCCCATTTTTTCTTGCCAACTTGTTTTGACACAAGTGCATTTCTTTTCTACCTCTGTACTGCGTGCATAGTACACAGCCCAAATTTTTGTTTTTGGGCTGAAATGTTTGCACCTCATGCATAATTTCAGGTTGCAACCCACCCAAAAAAAATCTAAATATTGTTTTATAGGTAAATACTTATCTCGAGATGAGAGAAATTCAAATGCTTCTGTAAACTCCTCCATTCATCCCTCCTGTTTCAACTTGGTTAAGTCCATGCTTTATTTCTCTCAATAGATTAACCCAATGGATAGTAGAGTTCACTAACATTCTGTATTTCAAAATAAGTTTCTGCCCTTGTGATCATCCAAATACGGCCATCTCCATTGAAAGATGGCAGTTTCACCTTCTTAATTGCCATGTGGTACTCCTCGATGTCTTCGATAGTTGAATTTGATCCTTTACCTTTTCTGTCTGATCATCTGACTTATTCCAATTAGTTTTTTCATCTGCAACAAAATCTTCTTGAAAGTAGCTAATTTCTTGTCCAAATTGACCTGTACTCGAGTCTCAGTTCTGTCTTCCAGTCCTTTCAAATTCTCTTCCAGTCCCAAATAATACGATCGTGCATGCCTTTACTGATGAAATGTCATGTAGGCAGTGTTACATGACTCATTCACGAAAATGTACTTTTTATATGGGCTTAAATATTGTTTAGTCCCTGTAAAATAATTGAGTTTTGATTTTGGTCCCTCTAAAATCGAAAATTACCACTTTTGATCCTAGTATTTTAGTTATGATACTAATCAACTACTTATGTGTTGGACAAAAGGTTAAACGACCATTCCAAGTGACACATTAATATAACGTTGACACGTGTCACCTAAAAAAAAAAACTCTTAATCTTAAAATGAATATTGGGGACAAAAAACAGTTATTTGAAAATTTTGGAGCGATGAAAATCGAAGAAAAACAGTTTGTATAGACTAAAACCAAAATTTACACATTTTATACTAAAAAGAGTTATTTCAAATTTTATAGGGAGGAAAGTAAAATAAAGTTATAGACCAAAATAAAAAGTTGCTAATTTTACAGGGACTAAAATGTTTAAGCCTTGTATATGTTAGTCTGAATTCCTGATATTAATTTGATTTTTTCTATTTCTTCAGGGAAACAATGCAAAGAGTTAGAGAATTGGTTCTGTTTCAGGGATTTTCAGACACTGAGTATCTAAGGAGAACATTGGCTAAAGAATTTCAACTGATGGAATTAAGGTTTTTCATTTTTCCTTCTATTCCTTCTAGTTAGACACGACCTTGTTTCTGCTTCTCTTGACCTTTCATTGCACTCATGAATCAAATTAGTGATTATAGTGCTTAAATCATTATGAATGAGATTACAAAAATATTGAGAAATGTCACAAACAAAACTATGTTTTTTTGTGTTTTAAATTTTTGCTTATTCCATAGTGTAAAGAAATACTGAATTATTTGTAGTTATATTACCTTGGGCGGTTGGCATATATGAACTATGAAGCATTATGACTCAAACAATTTATTACACTACTAGTTTAGACCTGAGCTTGAATGCATACCATCTTAAAACAGTTTTAACAAAAAAGATCTCTGTTCAAAAATTGATTTACCTCAAAGCTTTCATAATAAAAGTCAGGTCTTTTAAATTGCAAATATATCTTTTTCAGATTGTTCTAGCCATATCACATTTCTTTCAGATTTTACCTTGTGACCTCATTGTCTTTCAGCTTTAAAGAGGCTTTTCAAATGCCTTTTACCACGATATCAAGAAAGATTATGTGTGAGGATATACTACCATTGTTTCCTCTACCATCTTTGCCAAAATCATCGTCATCCATGATAATTCCCACTTCAGTATCATATTATGAGGTACTTCACATAATGAACGTTTTTGCTGATTCCTATTAATTTAGTAAGAGGCCTTTTTTTCCTTGTGTCTAGAGTCATTTGAATTTCACGCCGGTTGGTTTCTAATTCTATTTTAATGCTGTATTATTTTCTTCATTTCATGCTTTTTTGCGTAGGTTTCTTCTGGAGCTTCTGTATCACCTCAAACTGTTCAAAACCAGTTTATTGATTACATATCTTTCCAAGTACCTGATGAGTGTTTCTCAGATATTGTAAATTGCATATGCATAGTCAGAGGATTCATGCATGACTCACACTGTCTAAAGAAGGGTAGCAGTTCGTTGGAAGCTGTGCTGTTACATGTTCCTGTTGATTATCAATGTGTGGATCTGTCATTGTATAAGGTAACAAGAAAGTTAGTATTTCATACAGCCTTCATAGTCTCAATTTTAATGTTCACAAATCTCAAGATTTATCCTTGCATTTTTTAATGTTGTTGAAAACAGGATAGTCAAATTGTTTTGTTACTAAACAAAGCTACTAATACATCAGAAAGTGCTGGTGATGGTTGTATGATGATTCTGGAAGCAAGTGAACTACCGTATATCTCTATATCAAGATCTGCTTATATAGATGTCTGGAGATTACCAAAACTTAAGGTAAGTTGTCCTATGTTCATTGTTTTATTGTCCATGGTATAAATTAGTGATTTATGTAACCAATACTTTTTTCCTAATAACACTTATTCTTATCTTTGTTAGTTATGGTCCCCGGTATCTTTGGTGCCTAGGCTTTGTCGTTTTCTTTTTTATTATCCTGACTGAATATATCCCTAGAAAGCTCACCCTGGTTTGTGCCAATAATAATTAGAATTTAAGAGAATAAGAGGATCAGACAAAGTAAATCATCTTTAAACTCTAAAAGAGAAAGGGGATGTAAATTTTTTACGTAGGTATACTGCGTATAACTCTAGTTGTATACAAATTACAATTAACCAAACCTAGGAGGCAATAGAGATATTTCAGAAATCAATGATCAAGTGTGTGTGATGTCCAAAAGAAACTTCCTCCTAAGGTAGGAAATTTCCCTTGTTTTGTAGGTCTTTTTTTTATAGCTCTTTTACTCATCAAAAGGACAAAATAAAAGCGGAAGAATAAAAGAAACTAAGGGTCTGGTTGATTAAAGAAAAAATATTTTGTTTTCATTTTCTATTTGTATTATAATTATGAAAATGTCACATTTTTTTGTCTTCAAATAGTTTTGTAGTGATGTAAAAAAAATCAGGCTTTTTTTCATCTTGTCCTAAATCTTTGAAAACGACAAATAAAATAAAAATAAGGTGTGCTTTTGTAATTGCTTGTGAAAAATAATGAAAATAGAAAAAAAACTTTACATATTCTAATCATAGTAGTTAGTATCTTACGATTCACGATACATATCGTACGAAACGATACGGTTTCACCCTCCCACGATACGAATCGTGTGAAGAATTTTTTTCGTCCCTGAATCTTAGCTGTATCATGCGATTCGCACAAAGAATCGCTGAATCCCGAAACGAAATGATCCCATATTGTGTGAATCAGTGTAGATTTAAAAAAATGAGTAAATAAAAAAAGATAGACATAATTTGTTTAATAACATGTATGCACCATAGAGGTTGTTTTGGTGAAATTGTGTGGTATATAT
>Ga0123342_1000583_pt1 | contig 58275 bp, 22 predicted proteins | sample Turbeawhitnodule_FD_89960 | JGI IMG/M metagenome (GOLD analysis project Ga0123342, IMG submission 89960) | Root nodule microbial communities of legume samples collected from Mexico - Turtle bean Mexico white nodule | ecosystem: Host-associated > Plants > Roots > Nodule | place: Mexico: Nepantla... | reverse complement strand
TTAGTTTGGTTGTTCCTTAGATATTCAGGTAGGTGTTTCGTGGTAGGAGTATGGTAAGGTGTTTTGCTCTTTATGTATAAGGGTTGAACCACCCCTGAAGTGGTTCCCATTTATTTATTTTTTTATTGCCGATAAAAAAAAGAGAACCATTCTAAAATCTAGGGATCTAAAACAAGTTATTCAAACATTACCAAGTTTTACTACTAGCTTAATTAAGTTGAAAGAAACATTTTTCTCAACTGACCCACTAAGACGGATGACTAAATCATAAAGAAAAACAAAGAATAAAGAATCTTTAGAGTAAAAATGAACTTACTTTGTTTCAAAATTTGATCGGGTAGAAATGTGCCCTGACTCCTTAAGTACAACGTGACGTGATCAGATTTTAGAATAGATAAGGTGTGAGAAAGAAAATGAACAGAGAAGAGAGAAAGAAAAAAAAAACATATAAAAAAAAGAAGAAAAGAAAGGAAGGATTATTCAGATCTTATACTAATAAATGACACCCACTCATTTTTTTTTTTTACAAAATAAACAATTTAATCCAAAAGTAAATATGTTTTTAATTAATCTATTGAATTCTTAATTATAAAGTTTAATAATGAATTTGATATCAAAAAGCTTAGAGAAACCAACAAAATTTTGGATATGAATTAAAAAATATAACTAGAAATAAATAAAATTGTTTTTGGTGTCAACATGGTTACTTGAAAAAGTTGTTCTAATCTATAATGCACATGTATAAAGCAATAATAACTCCTACATGACATATTTGTAAACTCTTTCAACCAAGCACCAATAACGGATGAAAAATGTAATATTCTAAAATTTTCTATTTAATAATTAAATTAATATTTTGTTAATTGTCTTAAATGAATACGTATGTAATGTTGATGTTAGATTGATGAAGGTCAAATTAATTAATTGATTATTTTGTTTGTGTTTGACTTATTAAGGTCACAAACAAATAAACTACCAATCCATTATATTTAATCCATTAAACCAATTACATAAGTTTTGACATGCACATTTATTCAATTACCATTAACAGATGATTGAATATATATGCAAGAGTTCAAAGTTTAAAAAAAAATCTATTTAAAATATTGGACTATATAATCAATTAATGATGCTACAGTTTTTTCTTTGTGCTTTGATACATGAGATGAATCCTATATATAGTAATCCTAAGTCAATGGTAAGTTAATTGTTTAAGATTCATTTAGACATTATCACAATAAGTTTAATGCGATATCAATGATGAAGCTAATTACACATTTTTTCTACTATGCAATCAAAAAATTATTCAATGGAAATTTACCACTTTTGGTAATCTTAGTTTTACCTTTTTTTTTTGTTATATTCTTATTTATCTCTTTTTTTTTGTAAAGGGTGCAAAAATCAACGTTGTCAAAGATCAAATGCCTTGTGAATTTAAAAGAGGCATGCATGATCCAAAAATAATTGAATTTCTTGATAATTTTGTGAATTGGTTAATCAAACCTTAACATTGATTTCTTAGACTTTTTACTCCCCTTTTTTTATTAAGTATGTTTAGTGGAATAAATTAGATACTTTGACAAAATTAAGAGGAATGAAATATATAAATGAAGTTTCCACCCACTTATATATTATAAAATGTTTTTATTTTTAATAAATGTGAGATTTTCAGCTCATCTTTCTCACGTCAAAATTTAATAACTCATGTGTGAAACTATATATTTATAGATGATATGATAACATTAATAAGTCCAACAAACTCTATATGATAGATTATAAATAACTCTGATTTCATATTGGAAGAGAATTTAAGTCCAATTCAACTTTATAAGATAAAATTTGTATCTAATGAAATTATATTTTTTATTTTTAATAATATGAATATGAAATATATAAGACTAGAGAGAAAAATATAAAGTTTAAATTAAAAAACTCAATCAATAATCACAATAAGTAGGAAGAAGCCCGTTCTAAAAAAGTAGTTCAAATAAAATTTATAAATTTAAATAAAACAAATTAATTTCATAAATCTAAATAAAAGCATAAAATGAATATAAAATTATCAAAAAGGTAATGAATATTTTCGTAGGTTAAATATTATAACATTCCTACTTGCCATATTTATTATCTGCCAGGATACATGTGTTTTTATTTATTTTTGTATCCTGTTATGTTGGCTTATTAATTTTTTCTCTTCCAGGGAAACTTTTGTGAATGACGTTGGTTGTGTGAAACCATTTATGACACATCCGAAATATCTAGTAATTTTCTAAAAAGAATCATTTATTGTTTTTAAGTCCTAAAATGAGTTTGGTTCGGTTAAAAATTTAAGAAGGTGGATTTTGGAAAATAGAAACCATTAAAACATTATGTTAGTTATATGTCACATCTACAAATAATTTTCAAAGTTTTTGTAAATTTATCATAAGTTTTTAATAGTGATGGTTGAAGATCCTATATATACTAAAAATTATGACATTTTATTTTATATAAGTGAGTGCAAATCTCATGAGCTGGATTTATGGGGTTAAGTTAGACTTAAAGTCCATATCGTAATATGGTATCAGAGTCATTTCGAGCTTATTCTAGCGAGTGTTTGTTGGCCTTATTAGACCACCCGCTATCGGACTGTTATCAGACTCACCTAAAATATGTTATCCTATGCACAAGCTGCTCCTCTTGACGTGAGGGTTGTGTTAGAGATCTTAAATCGACTAAAAATTATAACACATTTCATTATATATAAGTAGGTGCGAGTCATTTTATGGGGTTGAGTTAGATAGTGATAAAATATTTAATTTCAAATTTTGTCCGCGAAAATGTTTTCTAACAACATGAAAAATTAAAAAAAAGACACTTATAATAAATATCGAGAAACTTCGTTAGTTCGTGAGTTATTTAACAACTGTTATTAGTCAAATCCAACTCTCAATCATAATATTAAATTAAACAATGATTAACGTACATATAACAATGATTCAGTAAAATAATAAGAATCTGTGATGAACAAGCACAAATATCTTTTATTTTGATTTTTATATTAACACTTTCTGTCAAACATGACCGTGCGTATGGGTCCCACTCTCTTAGGCATCGTATCTTCATCAAATCAATTTTTAATTAATAAATTAAGAATCTGCCTCAATACGTGGAAAGTGGCAATTAATTATCCTTAATCAGCACTAATCAAACTGTAGTACTATAGATCAACAAAGAGTATGACTGAGTAACCAGCTTAATTAAATACTTATTATTACTTATATCGATAATTAAAAAAGGATGAGTTTAGTCCCAATCACAGAATTGATTTCAAAAGGACAAATTTTATTTTAAAAAATAAAATAAAATAAAAAAGTGGATTATTTTATAAAGTAGTTCTTGATCTCCAAGAAAAACAAATGATGAATATCCATCCATCAAGGTGTCTCTTTTCTAAAATCTTCCAACACCCATTCCCAAATTCTTCCCTAAACCCTCACTCACAAAACTCATCACCATCGCAGCCATGACCGCTGATCCGCCCAAACCAGCGCGACCCTGCGACTACTGTGGCCACTCCACGGCGGTTCTCTACTGCAGAGCTGATTCGGCCAAACTCTGTTTCTCGTGCGACCGCGAGGTTCACTCTACCAACCAGCTCTTCTCCAAGCACACGCGTACGCTGCTCTGCGACGCATGCGATGATTCCCCAGCCACAATACTCTGTTCCACCGACACCTCTGTTCTCTGTCAGAATTGCGACTGGGAGAAGCACAACCCCGCGCTCTCCGATTCCCTTCACCAACGGAGGCCCCTCGAAGGCTTCACCGGTTGCCCTTCGGTCTCCGAACTCTTATCTGTCGTGGGGTTTGGGGATCTCAGCAAAAAATCGCTGCTTTCTTCGCCTCAGGGAAGTGCCGCTGATGGGTTCCTCGGGTGTGAGATTGAAGGGCTTTCGGATTTGTTTGTTTGGGATGCGCCTTCTATTGTTACGATTGATGATTTGATTTGTTCTTCTGCTTCTTCTCATAGCTTTCAGGCCATGGAGGTTCCTCCCCTGCCTAAGGTACATACATGTATGAATTATGGAGGCAGAATTGCTGTAAAAAGATACTTTTTCTTTGAATTTCGATCTCGTGAAGTTCACAGGACTGAAGATCTGCAGCTAGTTTGATAATTGCGTAATAATGGGTGACTCGGGAGTCCTTCTACTTCCATCTTAGAGTTTGTTAGAGGGCTCGATAGTTGCTGTTAGTCCAACACATAATAAACTTGACAACTATTATCAACATATTGTCCGATGTCATCAAAGAATTTGGATTTAAAAGTTACCTTATGGAATGAGACTTGTCTTCCGTTTATATACAACATTTTTTACTTATTACATGTCAATGTGAGATATTTTGTTCCCTTGTTTGGGTGCTGAAAAATGGAAAATGCAGTGGAGAGTGAAAAATGTATTTGTTCTGAAACATGGTAGGATTTCTTGTTTTTTTTTTTTGTTCAGGTCTTGTTTTCTGAACTTGGGATTGGTTGGTGAAGAGTGAAAAATGTTAACAATTTTTTTAATTAGTTGTGGCTGTTTTATGGGAGAGTGGATTATTCGGATGTGAAAAACTGTGTCTATTGCTACAATTTTAACTTGTTCTGGGTATTGTTATTGATTCAGAATCGGAAGGCTGCTTGTGGGCGACACAGAGAAGAGATTCTTAGTCAGCTTCGGGAATTGGCCAAGTCTGAGCCATTGGATCCTGAACAAAGTGTGCAACCAGGAAACTTGTCCTCGGCTTTTGAACGTGACGTGGAGGCTGATATCATTCCTTATCACGAGGTAAAGCTTTTACTTCACTTGTTTTGTACTTGTGTTTTCTAGTCAATGCTGGTGCTGATACATGACAACGGGTTCTTTGTTTTTACCAACTGTGTAATGCCTATCTGCATGTTTACAAGGGATGGACTTTTTTGTTTCTAGATTAGGTTTGCTTGTTTTAACATTTTGATTTTTCATATTAAAGTTATATATGTGAATTTTATGGAGACTATATTCGAATTTGTTAAATAGGAGAGAGTTACCTTACTTGTGATTGCGATTGTTCAATAAGAAATTACTCGCATAAAATTTTGATATCTACTGGCATCTTAACTGATTTGCAGGAGTGTTCATAAGATTAACCTGGGGGGTAGTACGATATTGGCACTTATATTGCTGAAAGGGTTTCGGTGGCTGATTCTCGGACTTCTTGTAAGATGTCTGGAGTCATAGCCGGGAAACATGACCGATGGCTTGATTTAGTCAAGCATTTGACTGGGTCTTATGCGAGGATTTTGCTCTTATAAAATGAGAATAATAGTGAAATATGACTTTTCCTATAGTTAGGTTGCATGTGATGTAACGATGGGTCATGAATCATACCCTGAATACACTTTAATTTGACTTTGACTGGAAAATAATTTCACCTCGTACATTTTTACTTATTTTGAAATTGAGTTCAGTTTCCCCTAGAGAAACTTATTTAAAGGTCCAGCATTCTTTTAATTTTGACTCCGAATTTTCTCTGTTATGATAAATCTTGCAAAACCTATCGCCAGCAACATCTATCTTATTTTGTTATTTCCTGTGGCTGGCCTTGGTCTCTTTTTTTATGGATGGGCTCAATCATTAGATTACTCTTTTAATGGTAGAACCATTCAACGATGCCTTCTTCATTGTGCATGGTGTATGACATCCCTCTTGAAATTATTTAATTAAAAAAATCATTGTTCTGCCATATTGACTGTGTATTTCAGTGGCATAGAGAAAGCGTTGAGCCTATGTATCAAGTTGTTCCTCCGGACCCATCATTGAGAACTTATACTGAAGAAATTCTAGTTAAACAATCTACTTATGTTGGGGAAACCCACACCTTTGTCGACAAGGGAGGGAATCTATCCATTTCTCTCAACTCTGAAACCCTACCAACTACTCCCAAAGCTGCTGCATGTGAGTTAACAAGCCAAGAAAGAGATTCTGCATTATTACGGTATAAACAGAAGAAGAAAACAAGAAGGTATTACTATTACATCATCTTTTGCTTGCTCTCTGTGTGTGTATGTGAGAGGTATCTATTTTCTTAATTTTTAATACTTGCTGAGCTGCCCAATTTCTCATGTTAATTTCTCACTAGACCTTATTCCAAGTCTTTACCCAGAACATGCATTGTTATATATTGTATAAGTTATATTCATTTCCATTTTTACACAGGACAAGCCTTAAATCCTCTTAGGCATATGTTTTATAACAGTGGCCACAACCACAAGTAGAATTGTGGGATATAGCTTTGAGAGATAATAAGAATGAATCATTATTATCTGACTGTTTCACTCCAATATGTTGATTTATTGACTGAGAGTTCAGCTCAGACTTTTTCTGGAAGAATGCTCTTATTATTTGTTATCACCATTTACTGTGAAGTGTAGTTTGCTTCTGTAATAGGAAGGCCTTCTAATCTCCTTGCTATATTAATTTGTTGATTAATATGAATTATGAACTGCAAGCATTTGTGTGAAATGTGATCTTGTTGATTAGTATATAATTATTAAATTGACATACTTTATATGGAAAACAACAGATATGACAAGCACATAAGGTATGAATCACGAAAAGTTCGTGCAGAAAGTAGGGTGAGAGTCAAGGGTCGATTTGCCAAGATGGAGCAGGAACACTAAAATCATGGTAGGCTGGTATGACACCATAACTATAATTCCCAGCTCAAATCACATACATTATGTAACATGTCTCTTGTATTTTGCAAGTGACGCATCCTTGGATCCAGAGCTAGGATATTATATACAGACATTTTCTTGCAATATAGTTGACACTAGTCTTTTTATTATTCCCTTTGCACCATAATTGATTGCACCTGAGGTAGAGGAATAGGTGCAGTCTGCTGTAAATCAAAATCTAATTCACTGGGGTCTTTGGCATCGTGTTTGTAGAGTTTCTTGTGGACTTAGATTTTTGTCATGTTGATTATTAAATAATAATGTTGATGAAAAAACTTAAGATAGACTGTGGACTCCTTAAATTGGTATGAACAGGTGTTGAACATTCCGGGGGAGCAAGTGAAAGCAAGTTATACTTTTCGTAATGTTTGAATATTCTGAGAATGTGAAGGCTGAGTATAACAACTGAGAAAGTGCTACCTGAGGATTTGTGACAAAAAGAACACCTTGTATCTTATGCAATTTCATTGTTCCTTGTTCTGTCAAGGGGGATATGTTACTGGATCTGAACTCAGCCAAGTCTGCATGTGCTTTTCCCACTTTTAAATTTCTCTTAACAGAATAGTAGTTCTAGAACAATAAGCTCTGCTAAGTGCTGATTCAGCAAAAAGCGGGTAAATAGAAGTGTTAAGTGCACAAGCAAAGGACACAGACTGTCTAATTTATCAGACTAATTGTCTGGTAAATACTGAAGTATGTGTTGATGAAACAGCAATTAGTTCTAAAAATCTATTATGTTCTGTCTTCATCCATATTGCCAGGTTATGTATATGTAACTTTCAGTCATAATTTAGTCCATTGGCATTTGATTGAATGCAATGCATAGGAGACAGTTCTTGTCTTATAGGAACCTTGTAATATTCAAAAAATTTATATATGTTTTGATCTCATCTTATAAATCTGATAATGTACTATCGTCTCTTCATTTCCATATCATGTCTACTTAAAGCATTGATATCGTGTTGGACAGATATCTTTAGCATTTGAAGTATATATGGAGCAGAAAAGATACATGAAGAAGGAGTCATTTTACTGGCTAAAGCATTCTTCTGTAGTTGTTTTAGAAACACAGTAGCTTGGATGATGTTAACGTTCCAGCAAAATGTAAGCTTCCACAAATTGTTTTTCCTTGTTACACATTAGAGAAATGCTAAAAACACACTCTCTGACGCATTCTTTGTCATTATAGAGAAAGTGTGTTTCTAGCACTTTTCTAACACTATGAATGCTAAAATGATATAGAGATGTAGAATATTAATTGTAGACATTTCTAAGACATTTACGGAAGTGTGAGGTGTATATATCAAAATAAAATAAAAAAAGTTGCGAGAATACTACACGACTCAGTGAATACCTTGGATTATTTGCCGGAATGCTATTGCTTTTAACGATCAATAGTTTTTCTTTTTTCCTTTTCGTTTCCTTGATAAAAAAAATCTTGCTATGTTGAAGTTTTCACTGATATGGTCATCTCACATCTAACCCATCTTGGTACTGTTTATGTCTGAGAAATGAAAGGAAAGTCCGAAGTTTGAGCATGATTGAAGAAAGAGGTGATACTATTGTACTATATTGGTTTTAAATCTTTGAACTAACTAGCTAAGCATAGAAAAGAAAAAGGAATACGAAGTTGTCCGAGGAGCTGCTACTGCTTACTGCTATCAAACAATTTGTACGCACTGACAAACAGGGCATTGAAGAGCGTAGTGGTAAGTAGGGTATGTGTCATTCTCTTGCAAAAAGGTCTTGATTGTGCCACATAAATAATGGTAATAAATATGCATAAGTTCTAAGGGAGACGTTAGTTGCAGATGGGTTGGTTGAGTTATGATTATATTCATGCATGAACTGTGCATCGTCGTGGTAGGTGCCACACTTCCCAAAGTGAAGAAATTTGTTGGTCCCCACACGTTTTGGTCCCCTTGGCAACTACTGCATATATGACATTATCTTCTTCCTATATGAAAATATCCTACGAAATTAGCAGCCAGTGAGGTCTCTTTCTAACGTTTCTCGAATATCCCAATGGGTTCTTTTTACCTAAAAAAAACACATTCAATAATGGAGCCACGTTGAGGCAAAGGTTTCCCATTGACATGGAACAGAAAACAAAGGATTTTTGTTTTGCGTTGTTTTTTGGTCCAGTTAAAGGAAACATACAATGAGTGCTTCATATGCGGTGTTGAAGTTGAAAACTCAATCATAAGCCAATGTTTGAAATTAGATTCTTCAAGTTTACCTATAATACAATAACTTAAATCGCATTAATTTTTATTTTTATAACAGCACTATAAAATGTAGGAGCAAAATAGCTTGGAATTGAGAGGCTTTATTGTTGTGAATACCTTTTGGTCGGTGATCTGAAAATTCTTTCTATTAACAATGAGTGATCTGAAAATTGTGCATTAATATCACACTATCAAAGTCTTCTTCTTGCTATGTTTTCATATATGTTCTTTCTCTAACCTTTCTCAGTTTCTCAAATGCCTACTTAGCCTAAAATATTGGTCATGTTCACCGTTTCAACTAAAATGTATTTCATATTACTCATTGTGACACTCTATTTAACATATATATTTATATATTTATCCAAAACATAGTAAGTTTTATTATCATGATCTATTCTAAGTTTAACTCTTGAGATTGCATATCCACATGTTTGTATATAAAATAATTATAATAAAAGATTTTTTTTAATATGGAATATTAAATGTTTTTCAAAAAAATTGTATTAACTATATTCTAACAAAGACTAACACCTAGTCTAAATCATGGTTTTGATCAACATCACATATATTATCTACATGATTTAGATCATTAATGAAAGAAAATGATATATATTATGCTCATTTACTCAATACCAACAACTCTAATCAAACCAATTCAAATTCAACATATCATACATCAATTCAATCAAATATATCATTTTAAATTTATATATATATATATATATATGCATAATATAATTTTAAATTATTTTCATCTATTTATATATAACATTTTTTAATATTAAAATATATCAATTTTATCGTTTAAAAGTTGTTTAAGTGATGCAATTTATATTTAAGTAAAATTTAACAATATAAAAGCAAATTAGTTTTTGTCAAAAATTTTAGCTTAGCAAATTTTTTTACTTAAGAAGTGAAAATCTAGATTGAGTGAAGATACATTAAATAAATAAAAAATTAAATATTTTTGCCTTCTTTTTACTTGAGTGATAGTATCTTGTATTGAATAAAAATATACCAAAAAATATCAAAACATTTTAAAACTCATCTAAAATTGTATCGATTCAAACATTAACAAGTTTAAACAACATTTTACATCTCATTAATGCTTAAAACTTATGTCCTATGTGGGCTTTCTAGTTGCAGCTTGCGAGAAATATGACTTGGGCTTTAATCCATTGTAAGTTGGAGAAGTATACTGTTTTTTCCTGCACCTCCATATCTTCTTCTGCCACTTCCATACACAACATGAAAATACATTTTTATTCTTCTTGTGTCACCCTATAGAGTAGTTTCCGGATTATGTAATCTGGAAACTCATTTGAAAAAAGACTTTCAGATTACATAATTCATAAGCTAAATAAGACTTCCGGATTATGTAATCCGGAAAGTAATCATGCATATGAAAAAAGGCTTCTGGATTATGTACTCCGGAAGCTAATTAACAATTTGAAAAATGACTTCTGAATTATATAATCTGGAATATTATAAAGGGACATTTTTGGAAATTCGAATATTTATGGAGGTGAGAGAATAAGGTATGGAGGTGCAGGAAGAATCAATCGGAGAAGTATTTGTTTGGCCCAAATTACACATGCATACTGGGCTTTTACTTTTTGCGCCCCATAATGTCCATTCACAAACCTATATAAGGGTGAGTAAAATACCAAATTGTCCCTAAACATGTTGTTTGTCCTTCATATGTTTTCCTTTTCTCTCGGTGCTCACTCTTCTCTCTTTTCTTGTGTTTCATTTTTTTAGTAGTGTAATATTTTGAAATTCATTTTTTAAGATTTTTTTAGAATGTGTAATTTGGAAATGATCTTCAGATTTCACAATCTCAAAACTATTTGCAAAATTTGATTTATAGATTACAGAAATCTATTATAAATTGTAGAATTTAAAAATTAAATTTGATTTAAAAATTGTGTTTCACATTATGCAATTCAAAAGTTAATTTTAATTTTGATTGAATAATTTGAAACATAATTTTTACTTTTGATTGTTCATTCTGAAAATAAACACTTTTTACTTCGAGATTCTTCTAATTACATAATCCAAGATGAACTCCAACCCAAAAACAATACTTACATTGTTTGAAAAAAAAAAAAAAACTGAAACAACTACTCATCTTTAAGCTTAGTGATCATCACTTTATCACTTTAGATCAAATAGTGTCAAAATCTACCTCTCAACACCTCCATCTCCTCCATGAGCTCTCCACACCAACCTCAACAAAAACCAACAATGGCATGCCTACTCCATTGCCATATAATAAAAATAAGGGTAATTTGGGTATTATGAATTTTATGGAGTGCACATGGGAGTTATAGGGTGGAAAAAGAAACAACATATTGATGGCTGCTTCTTCCTGCACCTCCATACCTTCTTCTCTCACCTCCAAAGATTTTCGTATTTCTAAAACTACCCCTCTGTAATATTCCGGATTACATAATTTGGAAGTCATTTTTCAAATTTGTAATTAGCTTCCGGATTATATAATTCAGAAGTCTTTTTTCAGATGCATGATTACTTTATGGATTACATAATCCGAAAGTCTTTTTTAACTTCTGGATTATGTAATTTGGAAGTCTTTTTCCAAATGCGTTTCTGGATTACATAATCCAGAAGTTATTCTATGGAGGTGGCACAAGAAGGATAAAAATGTATTTTCATGTTGTGTATGGAGGTGCTGAAGAAGATATGGAGGTGCAGGAAGAAACAGTCCATATTGATTATGGAGAATGAAGCCCAATAATTTGTAAGGCTAAAGATGACCCATCACATTTTAAACCTAAAGGAGGGAATATTAATATATCTCTATTTTTTTAACTCATATTTTGTTATTAGTTAAATTTCATAAAAAAAAAATTTAAAAATAATCACATAAGTACGGAGACAGTGAGACCCAAGGAAAAATATATTTTTAAATAAATTCAATCGCATAAAAGAGTGTATTAAAAAGTGTATTATTAGATAATTTTTCTCTTCATGGGAACATAGGATTTTTATGCAAATTAACTATAATTGAGATAAAAAGCCTTAACCTTAGTTCATTTCATTTGGGTGCGTTTTAAAGATAAAGACTTTTTGTAATTGATTTTTACACAGTTGTTAATATTCCTGAGTTAATATTTATGGCTTTTGGCAAACAGAAGTGTGGTTAGGTAAAAAATATTGATAATTTTATGCTGATTAAATAAAAACTTACTCCTTTAAAGAATTAAATAGTGCAAAAATAGGTTAATATGTATTTGAAATTTATTATTTATCATTTTCTACTTTTATTTATTTAAAACAATTCATATAAAAATAGGTTAATAAGATTTTAACTTTGTTATTTATTTTTAGTTATTTTTATCTAATTAAATTAGGAAATACAATAGGCCATGAGAAGAAAATACAGGTATTAGTATACTCATTTTTCAAATAAATTTTGTATATATTTTTTAAACGACTATTATACTCTTAATTTATTTGCTATTAGATTTTTAAAGTTTAGATAGTTTTAATATTTTATTGTTATTTGATATTACAAAGAAGAAAACATATATTCTTTAAATATTAAATTATTTGTAATATTACATTTTTTTATGTTATTTTTCCTTTATAAATGTTTAATAAATATTTTGACAAGTATAAATGTATGTATATTCGTTATTCCATTGAATATAAATTTGTACTTAAAAAAAAGTATATTATAATTTGTATCATCTTACTTTTTGTTCTTCCTAAAATTTATCTTTAAGTTAATTTAAGTATTCTATGCTTGAAATAAGTTCAACTAATACTTATGTATATAGAAGTTTATTTGTAAAGTAAATAACATTTAATAAGATTTTTTAAAATACCGAAATGGTAAGTAAGAATTTAAGATAATAAAAATAAAAATGATAAATTAGGAACTCATACATTCAAATGGCTTACATGGAATTTTTTTTTAAATGTTATAAACAAGCAAAATAATGGCTCTATTTTGTTGTTTTTTAAATTTAGTGAAACAAATTATAGATCATAACTTATCACTTATCGCGTAGCCTGCAAAACACAGTGAATGGAGGCAACGCGCGATCAATCATGTTTCAGACAATTTCTTAGGATTATATTGCCATATGGATTTTGCCATGTGCCCCCACTCAATAAGCTATACTCCCTTCCCATCATTCTAGGGATTACAGTAATCATGCATTTTACTACAACATCTTCCTTCTTTTCTATTTTCATCTCACATATCATTATTAGATACACAAAATTATAATTCTCCTAAAATAATAATAATAATTAGAAAGTGAATTTTAAGTTAAAAAATCGAGACTATATATTATGAATTGTTTGATAACGGTCCGATAGCAGGTGGTCTGATAAACCTAAAAAATAATCGTTAAAATAGACTCGAAATTACTCTGATATCATAGTAATAGGGTGAATTTTAAGTCTAACTAAATCTTATAAAATCGACTTATAAGATGAACTTTGCACATACTTATATTATGAAATTCATAATTTCTACAGATTTCCAACAATAATGAAACAATGCTTCCACTGCAAGAAAAAAATCATGAAATAGAAACCAATTTTTAGAAACAAAAAATAATTAGTTGCTATAGTGACTAAATTATAAACTATTTTAGAGACTAAAAATATTTTATTTTCTGAATTAATTTATATTATTGTTAAATAGTTTTTAATTAAATTGGTATCAAATTAGCTACCAAGGTTTTAACTACCAATTATTTAGATTCTAAATTTGGTAGAAAAACCTTGGTTGCTAATTAGATACCAATTTAAAAACATTTAACAATAATAGAAACTAGTTTAGAAATCAAATTTTTTTAATCTCTAAGATAGTCACTATAGCAACTAATTATTTTTAATTTTAAAAATTAATTTTTATTTCATGATTTTCTTGTAGTATTCAATTAGTACCAAACTTGGTTAAATAATGTTCTACTCAATGTCTAAATCATGATCAATGATTGTTTTAAATTGATTATTTATGTTCTACTCAATGTCTAAATCATGATCAATGATTGTTTTAAATTGATTATTTATGTTAATTTTTGACATGAAGGTTTGCATCCTTATATATATGAAATATTTTTTTATATATATGAAATATTTTTTTATATATTATGAAATATCTTGTTATATATTAGGTTTACATCTTTTTATATATTTATCAAATATCTTTATCTTGTGAAATCTATTCCGTATATTAAATTTATATCCTTTATATATTTATGAAATATCATTATTTATTCCATATGAAAAATATGATTGAAAAAGTAATATTTATGGGGCAATGTTAGTTAATGTTAGTTAATTATGATATATGAATATTATTACTAGGAATAGATTAATTTGAGTTGAAGAAGGAAGGTGGAGAAGGTTTTTTATATTGATCTTGGGTAGCTCCACGTTACTGCATACCTACTTTTCGAAAGTGAAAGTGGCTTTGTGATGCCCTCAGAAACAAAGTAGCAGCTACCTATATTTACTGTTACTGCTCTTAAATAAATCGACCTACCATCTGCCAAACTCTATTCACTACAAACAAACGAACCACATTCAATTTAATCACTACACCTATATTTTTAACTTCAACCCTAACCAAAAACCACATTCACACAACAAAACCCTTTGACACTACAAATATATATATATATATATATATATATATAAAATAGTTTAACATGTGATGAATATCTAGCTTCTTGATCTGTAATGGAGTTTGAGAACAGAATGCAGCACCAGCAAGAGAAACACCGTGGACCCAATAATGGAGAGGACCAATGCAGCTGTCACGTGGCGGCAATAGGCGTCAAAGACGTCGCACACTTTCATCCATTGCGCGTGCGTGTTACCCTTCTGTGCTATCACTCCCACTGCACAAGCTGCACCATTGGCTGAGAACAACAGTGCCATCAACACAAGGTCTAAAGCGGTTACCACCAAATCAGTCACATCGCTTTTTCTTCTTCCACTGTTTCTTGCCATCACTGTTATCACCAATGATGCAGCTGCATATGAGCATGCTATTGCGTTTGACACCACGAAAAACCTGTTCCAGATACTCATCTTAATTATTAATATATTCTCGGATCGCAGTGGAAACAAAAAACCAGTTACTATATCTAAGCTATGACATATTGGGTAACAGTTACTCCAATTCTGATGCATATTTCTGCATAAAATGAAAGGGAAAAGAAGTTGTTGTTTTAAGATTTTTTTTCTTAACTCTCTTAACTAAAATCTAAATATGTACCTACCTCTTTACTGAGCAAGCAGTATATACAGAAAGAGTGTACATAATTGTTGGTTGTTGAACCAAGAAAAAATAACTATATTTATACAACATCTGACATGAATTCATGCTTTCTTTGTCAATTGCTCTTTTCATATTTTTCTTTCTCATCCAAAATCTTCTCCAAAAATAGAATGAGGTTTAAGACTTTTGTTTACAAATAACTAGATATTTAGACAGTGACGATTAATCTGTAATTAGATTTAGAGAGAGAGAGAGAGAAAATAATAAAAAGTAAGTAAGTAGAAGGTTATATATATGAAAGCTTACACCATAGCAGACAAATATTCCCACTTAGCAGTGGCTTTGAATTGCATCTCAGCGTAGGAGATGAGTTTGGTCTCATTGTCGACAGCAACAACGATGGTTGCAACAAGAGTGAGTGAGAGGCCGAGAAAGCGCAGCAAGAGATCGTAGGGTCTTTCTTTAGTAGGGCTCTCCACCACCTTGACATCACTGTGCACTCCATCCACGTTGGTCTTGGTTTGGCTGCTCATAACTGGATCTGGTGGTGCTGTGAGGAAGCAAAGTGATGTGAGAATGTGTAATTTAAAGAGGAGTTGTGTTGTGGGAATGTTATGAGATATGATTTAATAAGGAGAAGATGTATGAATGAGAAAGGTGGGGAGGTTGGAGATGCATTCAAAGCAGCTAGTACGGCCTCTGCATATTTATTGTCATCAACTATACTCATATGTGTTTTACATGGAGAGTCATCCCATTAATGCTATTGTGTCTTTCATTCATTCATAACCTTCTTCTTTAAGTTAATGCTAACCATTCCATCTCTAATCTGGGTATTTGTTAAATACATGCACCTACATTCAAAGATGTTTTTGGATTCATAATAATATACACACCCTCGTGATATGAACAAACCAAGTAAATAACAACTGCTAAGAATAGAAGAAAAAATATCTTTTCATTGAAAGGGTAGTCCAAGAAGATAAAGAAAGCTTGAAAGGTTGTAAACTAATTTTACGGATGAGTTACACTAGTTATGATCCATTTGTTTAAAATACAGGATCAATGATTAATAAGATTAAGCTAGACAACTAGGTAATATATATCCTTAATACTATCTATATGTTAATATCAACCTAAAAATTACACATTTATTGTACCGAATAATCGAATGTCAGAGTACCTTTTGCAAGTGTTCTTCCAGTTAACAGAAAAACTTGAACGAGAAAGGACTACTTTATCAAGGAGAAGAATGAGAGCTCAAGAAGGAAGAGTTAGCTAAACAAGACTGAGAAGTGGAAGAAGAAACATATACCAACCGATCAAAATAAAAAAAATTTATTGTTTAGGGTTTATTGTTTATTGTGATTCTTTATTATTATTTATTATTTTTAAATCTAACAAAGGTTATGATTAATATTACATGTTAGAAGGATTTGCACTCAAAATATTGAATGGTAAAAAATGATATTTAAATCGACAAAAATAATTATGGCAGATCGTGTTTAAAAATAATTATTATAAAAATAGTCAAATTTATAATTACGTTTGCTTTATATTTCTCATTTTATGTTCTAAATATAATTTTTTACCAAGTATTCATGAGTTATTTTCTTACTTGTCGTATATGGACACCTACACAAATATCTTATTAATGTTTTTTTTTGTTTTTATCGTTTTCTTTTTATTACCTTTCACATTTATATTGTGTGCATGGATATTTTTGTGGTCGTATCCTTTCATTTTTAGCTTTTCTCTCAAGACGTAGATATAGAAAGGAAAAAAACAAATATAATAAAGTTATGTGACTCATAAAGGAAAAGAGTTATCAGTCAAAAGATATATATAGGAGATGTCTAAATACGTATGTAATTGTCTCTACCATCTATTTTATAAAGCACCTAAACATCTCAAAGAATTGAATTGTAACTATTCAAAATCTCTACATTTTTAACAACTAAACTTAAAATCTATATTTAATAAGATTGTTTGGCATTTACATCTATAAATTTCATTTTATAAACCAATTTTATAAGATTAATTTAAATTTAAAATTCATATTTTTTAATAAAGGTGACTAATAAATAAAATCATACAAATCAATAGAATTACTTTTGTTAAATAAAATATCATTATCACTTTTTTGTTGTTTTTTGGGTTCCAAAAGAGCTATAAACATAGCTATAGTGATACTTGTGTTATTCTTCAGTAGATTCTTCTTCATTTATAATATAGGGAAATGATGAACTAGAGTTATATATACAATTAATTCTTGATGTGATAGGTTTAAATATAAATACATATAATAAAAAATAAATTTGTAATTAAATGATATAAAAAAATATCAAAATAATAATATATTAAGAGATGTGAACTGTGAATCTATCAATATCCTATAATATAATATAAATACTTGAATTTCTCTTTTAATGTGATGTTTCCCCACACATTTGCTCTCCCAGATTTTTATTTGTTTTCCATCACCAACTATTTTCTGTCTTTCTGTACCACATAAAACATGATCAATTTGTACTATATTTTATTTTATTCACCAGAATACTATACTTTTTAAAATTATAAAAATATAAAATTAATTAATAAAATATCTGTTGCATATAAGTTGACAGTGAAATTAAGAATAACGGGCATAAGAATTAAGAGTCACATCTCCTTCCATATAAGAAAAGGAGAAACTAAGACTTTTTTTTTTACACAACGACTTTATAAATATGAATATTAATTTTATTTATATTTATTATCATTTAAATATATTATTTTATTATTAAAAAGTGATGTAGAAGTTTTAAAATTAAAGGGCTTCAAACAATTATTTTATTTTATTTTTTCAGTAACAAACATGAGTTTGGGACAACTAGTTCATGTACCCGATGAATTGTGATACTTAAGTGAAGTGATAAAAAATACTCTTAAATAAGGAAAATGTAGATTAAACTTTTTTTTTTCAGAATATATTTTTGGATTTGAATTTCTTTTTTAATTTAATTTCAGAATTTATTTTCTAAAATATGTTTAGAGAATTTATTTTCTGTAATACATTCTTTGTATCCTGGAACTATTTTTCTGGAATAAGATTTTAAATTTTCAATTATATTTTGATTTTTTTAAATATAAAAAATATATTTCAGATTTAATTTTCATAATATATTTTCTTGTATTCCAGATTTTCAGAATGAAGGTAATTTTGGAAATTTAAAATTGCGGCAGAAAGAAATAGCCTGAGTTTGGACCTTTAGCTCCTTATCATTTTATTGGGTCCAGTCGATATCTTATTTGGGCCGGAGGGAAAGCCCACAAACAAAGCTTCTTCTCCGCGAGGCTGATAATCTGCAAATTTCTAGGGTTTGCTATTTATTCATCGTTGTTCCCCCAATCTGTTCTGAAGAACATCCACCTTCCAACAATGAAGAAGAATGAGGAACGCAGTGATAATCGCAAGAAGCACACGATGAAGAAGAACTTTTCGAGGATGGGCGGAGGTGGCCTTTCGCTCGAAGCTTTCGCCAATGCAAAGGCCAAGAACAATCACTATAACCCTGCTATCATAAGTACGCAATTTTGTCTCTTTTATTCGCTCAGCTTCTTCCTCACGCTTTCAATTCTTGTATCGTTTTATGTGTCTACTAGAATAGCTGTAAAATTTCAGTCATAATATGCTCTTAGCTGAAGGAATTGAAAAAAGAGGAATTAAAATGTTGACATCCATTCGTAGTCTCTGTTGTGTTTAAATTATTATAAATTCCTTTTTTTTTCCTGTGGTTGGAATTGTGAGTGATTAGGTGCATTTTTTGCATTCCATGTGTTTTATATTATTCCTGTTTGGTGATGCTAATTGTGCGAACTTTTGAGTGATCTTTCTAAGTATTACGAGTGATAAGTTTTTCTTTGTTCTTTGCGCATATTTTACTGCCAACAGCCTTTTAAATAGTGTACAGTGGTTTATTCTCCCTTAATGTTTGGGCTAGGTTTTTTCTTCATAAAATCACTGATATTAATGGAGTTGGACACATGGAAATAACAAAATGCTATATTTGTTAGCAATGCTATCAGCTGTGGATTGTGAAAAAATTAAAATAAAAGCTAATAATCCGCTATACATATAGCAGATGTCGTTGCAGTCATATAGCAAAAGTTACATAACAATTGAAATATACCATTATATATGATTTATATATGTATATAACAATTGAATTGTACGTAATAAAAATAACCATAGATAAAAATTGGCATTATATTGATTCAATTCAATTGGCTGAATACGTGTAAAAAATGACAAGAGGCAGGACACAGGTAGCAACCACAAGAATGATAGTAGCCTCAATATTGGAAGGAATTGCAATAATGTATTTGAGAAATTACACCATGTGAGAGCTATAGTGCTATCATGGCTGTTATTTAAGAGCAATATATTAGGGTTCTTTTTTTATGATGGAAATGCCGCATAGGATTTTATGTTAAATGGAATAAAGTGGATTTGAATTGGAATTGAACAATAGTATACCGCTATTGTTTGGATATTCTTTTGATGAATTGGAAAGAAGTGGTACTTTTATTTCATATCCCTTATCAGAGGAAAAAGATGAGTTCTACTAGTTTAAAATAGGATGGAATTTAATGGAATAAACTTCTTTGAGGTTCAGTTCCATCCTATTTTAAACAATCTAGACTATGGAGTGTAGAATCATTTTACTTCATTCCACTCCATTTTATTACTTTTACTGTAGCCATACACAGTTGTAGTCTTTCTTTCCTTTTAATAACGTTGTCACCCATATATCTTCCCACTCATTTTGTCAAATTGTGCAATACCCTTATTCTTTATTTGCTGGAAGAATAATTGTTTATTGGCTGAATCAATGTGATAAATTGATTGTGGTCTGATCATAAAAATTAATCATACAATAAACAATTCTTATGAAGAATAAATGCTAAGTGGAGTTATAACACCATTGGCACTCCATTGAAGCCCATTGCATCACAGCTTACTGTTGCTCCTTCTGCCTGAACTCGTACAGCCACATTTACTGCTATTCACTGCACTAGCAGGTGCAACATCCATTAATGGTTGAGAACCCTGTTTTACCCAGAGAATACTTGGGGGGGGGGGGAGCAAATTTGTTTTTTCAATTCACTTATTTGGGTTTTGAAATCGAAACCTTTTTCTGAAACAACACACGTGCCTTGTGTCCCTAAAACTTGACCCACTGTTCTCTGGCATTATCGCCAGCCATTTCTCATGTTTTCTGTCTGGTGCCTTCCTACTGTTTCCATCCTAGGGTGAGCCACAATTACAGCAACTTTCCAACACAGCAAAACATTTCCATATTATTTGTTCCATCAGTTTTTTTGTGCTAAAAGCTCTAAGCACATAACAAGTGTGATCTTTTTTGGCACTGCCTGTGAATAATTGTGTGGGGAGATGGGGAAGGGTTAAAATCCAACGTGGACATAACAGTAGTTATTTAGGTATATAGCTTTTACCACAAGGGGACATTTGTCAGAAATCCTGTGGAGCTAGTTCAAATTGTTCTGTTAATGTAATTGAACATTTTGGTGATGATCAAACCTTAAATCCTTGTCACGTTATGTTGAGATTATGTGATTTCTTCATTTTCCAATAATAATGTGTTGTGAAATTTTCTATTACATGTGGTCTTTAAGACATGTTCTTGTCATGATAAGCTTAGTAAATAAGGCTCTTAACCTTCGCTTGAATTCTTATTATATCCTTTATCACACAGAATTATGAATTGAGGTGAGAATGAGTGTGTTACCATATCTAACTTCCTTTGTGAAAACCATTATACTCTTCTCACAGTTGTTGTTTCTTTGTTGTCAGAGAAGCAAAGGGAGTTCTATAAAAATGCTAAGAATGTGAATAAGTTTAAGAAGTTGTTAAAGCAACAAAATCAACAGAATGATCACACCTTGGCTCAGGGACATGATAAGGTTTGACCTCTTATTAGGTGCTTGCTTTTGAGGTTATTAACATGATTGCGAAATCACGAGCATAAGAGTGTGTACTGTGGCTTCAATTCATAAATTACTACTCTTAAGTCTGTATTTATTTTTTTGGTGCGTATATCCATTTAGTTTTCGTTTGCTGTTACAGAATGTAAATGAAACTGGCGAGTACAAGGACAAAAGTGAAAGGAGGAGGAGGAAGAACAGTGCTTTTAGTTTAGAAGAACTGTACAAAAAGCAGCATGAAGAGAAAGAGAAAGAAAGAACGGAGAGAGAGGCAGTCCTGAGGGTAAAGAAGGAAGAGAGAGAACAAGCTGAAGCTCGGAGAAAGGCTTTGCGGGAAAAAATGCTTAAGAAGACCCGAAGAGGGCAACCTGTTATGAAATACAGAATTGAGCATCTTTTGGAGACTATTCAAGCTTCAACTAAAAATGTAGCTGGCAGTAAATCATAAGTAGGGACGAATGTTGGACAACATCCTTCTGTTATATTTTATCAGCACCGTAATGTTTTTGGTTAAAAGAGCACAATTTGGTGACCAAGCTTACTGAGGAACCACGGACTGCGTTGATTACGATTATAGATTATATTGGTCAGTAAACTGTTGTGGTCAGACTAAACCTCCAGCATTTTATCCATGTCGTGGTTATATCAAATGTTGTAATCAAAATTCATTATAGTAATTACTCTGTATAAGCAGTGATAATCCCTGTAACTAGTTAGTACATTTATGTTGACATTTTACCCAGAGTTAAATATAAATTGTAGAATGTTTATCATACAAAGTCTCTATGTTATTCACTCATGCGTATGCAGTTGAGACCTTTGAATCTGCTACAATTCATGTAAATACCTTCCTGACGCAGGTAGTAGTTGTTTCTAATTCTTCTCACAGACCAAACGTAAGTGGGAGAAATCTCATCAGTAATTCCAACATCTTACTCATCAATAAAATCCGTCTAAGTTATCCACAACATGTGAGAAAAAAAAAAATTACACAGCTAAAAACACTTGAAAGTGGGTATTTCGGTGATCGAAAAGCAGCTTCTGTTTTATTCATTGCAATTATATACAGAGTATCTATTCAGCTATGAGAGGCAGAGGAGATGAATATGGGACATCTCCAGTTACCTGCTTTTAGCTGTATGAATTACACGAGATAAAGTGACAAAGGAAGCCAGAAAAAATGAAAATTGACCTAATGGATGCAAAGAATCAATGGGAAAAGTTTAGATTGAAATAGAATCTGTAGGAAGTGACAACATATTGATCAAGGCCAGCGATACACCACAACCTGCCTCTTGGGGGAGGAACAGATAATCATGAGAGTGAGAGCAATCACCAGCGCCATGAGAAGTCCCATGAAGTCTATGCATAACTCCACGCAAGCCATTATTGCTATATCTCTTGCTTGGTCTTGCGTTTAACTCTTTGCTACCTCTGCAAAAACAATCAAAGGCAAAATAAGTTCATGTATGGCCTCGCTATTCCCCTTATCTTCTTATGACTTGTCTCTTGATTTACAAATTAGACAATTCCAAGTCTATTTATTTAACTATGATTTATGACCTTTCTCATGGCGGGCCATTGCATGGTGGTTGGTTCAATTGTACCAACGTTGACCCAATGAAGGGGCATGCGTGATGTCTTCATCTCTCTAATTTTTTAGTACAAACTTTTATTGAAAGTGGAAAAATTAAGCATCCCATTTTCTACTTTTAATGTGGAAGTAGTTTCTGTTACATTTTTTCTTGGATCATTCATCCCTCCCATCACTTTCTTCTTTAGACACCAGACTTCCTGGACCAAAGTCTGGTGAACCCTACCTCACGTTAATTTCAATTTTCAACCAAACAACAATATTCAATATCATTCTAGAAAACATGCCCTAAAAATCAGTAAAATAATCATTTTAGAACTCCTGGTTTTCACTAATCCCCATTTCAAACTTGTCACTAAACTTGTTCACATAGAGTAACATAAATTACGAAGTCATTCACCATGAATTCAATTGTATTGTATGTACTAGAACGAGACCAAGATGATCGAGACTTGACCTCCTTGCTCGAGATGATCGAGACTCCTGCGGACGGCCTGACCGACCGACATATATAACCATTAACGCTCAAACCAAGGTCAGTGAAACTAAATTATCATTAAGAATTAGGTAATGCAACCGTAAGTGTGATCCATTTCACTAATCAGGCCCAATAAGTTAAGCCCATTAAAAAATTATATAAATGACACACATTCCAAAAAATAAAGTATGTCATTATTATTGTACACACCCGAGTACGAACACCCTCTTTACTGACTTAAGCGTCAGATTGTCTTCTGCAGATACCTCCCCCATTTGACTTTCACCTGAGACTAAAAGCTGAAGGAGTAACGCGAAGACCAGAAGGATCACAGTGAAGCCCTAGCAAACTACCCGAAAGAAAGAAAAAGACGAAGTCTTCAACTGTTCTCTAGATATCATCTCCCTGGTATAAACAATTCATCATCTTTCAAATGTGAAGTCTAAAAAGCAAGGATGTGGGATCAATCCATATTGAAACAATTAAAAATTAAAAATCAAATAATTCAAGGTCTTTGGTCTTTATTATGCTTTGGAGGCTGAAGAAGCTAGAAAAAACAAAAACTCGTTACGAAACGAAATCAGCTTTGTTACCTTGAATTGGAATAAATTGTTCCTGCAACAATATTCTAATTTCAATTAGGTACTCGAGATTCTTTTCTCAACTTTATACTAATCTTGTGTGTACTATTTTGTGGGCCTAACTTTTAATTAATAACTTAACCACCCATTTTAGACAAGTTCCGTGTTAGGTTTCAAAAAATTATGATTTAGCTACCCTATTTTCTTACAAACAAAAATAATATATAAAATTATTATATACTCCTTACAAAACTTGGTTTTAAAATCAATCAACTAAAAATTGTACGAAGAGAATACTGATAAAGAACGAGTGAATAACTTGAATCTTAAAGAAAACTTTTCGTGATTATTTGATGAAAGTGAAACACGAAGCTTTAAAGATAACATTGGAAAGTCATAGTTTAATATCTTTATTTTATTTTCCAAGCATCATTTTTACTATTAGTGATTATTTCATGAAAGTAGTTTTTCTCGAGAAAAACGGGTTAAAAAACTACTGATGTGGTAGTCAGATGATTTCTTTGTAGAAGATTTTCTCATACGCTTAAGTCACTAAGAATATAATAATATTTGTATAAAAAAAGTATAAAATTAGTGTATTCAGTTAAAATATTTTGTGAGAATATTATCTATTTATTTATAAACTTTTACCTATCCGGATCATTTAAGAATGTATTAAATAGTTTTTAGAAGTCAAAATGAATTTTATAATAATATCCCGTGATCAAATTAAATGTTTAAAAATTACATTAAATAAGTGGTCATTCATCTGGATGTATATGATTTTAAAATGTAGGTAAGTGTAAATAAAATCAAGATAATTATGTAGATACAAACTTGTTTAAGACAATTAATGAGAATTCCACTAAAAATATCGTTGGTAATAAATATGGTTTTTAAGGATTGTTAACAGAATTATTGAATTGTCTTAATTTCAACTTGGGGATAGATCCTTTATGGAATTGTATTAGTTTCAACTTGGGGATAGAAACATAAAACCTTAAAATCAGTATTTCAAAATTTGGATGACTATTTTAACTTTGTGTAACTAACCCTGTTGACATTGTTTAGTAATTTATTAACTTCAAAAATTAAAGAAACTCGTAAGAGAATTTCTGTTTATGAAGTGAACAATAATGTATACATGTTGAACTACTGTTGGTTCACATAAAAAGGTTTAGATTTGAGAATGTTTGAACAATCATTTAAAAAATAAATAAATGAAAAAAATAATAATTTTGTTATAGTATGGATATATTATAAGGTGTTAGACAGAGAGCTTTTCAATACCTCTGTGAACTTTGAAGTTGAATTTATTAAAATGGTTGACATCTTTTTCATTTGAAGTGATACATCTTAATATACTCCTATTTTCATTTTACTGTTTTTCTTTCATTTTACTTAGTTGTCAAAATATAATACTATAGACTAGTCATAGATAAACCAATTTGCCATTTTATAAAACAAAATGCTTCTCCATTTTCTCACTATCTTATTTCTACCTTAAAAGTATTTTTTTTAAAGAATTTACCTTTTTTTACCTTTAATATCAAATTAGAAAATCAAGTTAACTATTCTTTTTTTTTTCATTCACTTTATTAATATAAGATCATCTATAAATTTTTTACTCAAATCTATTGCCTTTCAACTCACGTTTTTTATATGCAGACAACTTACTTTCCACTCTCTTTCTTATCTTTATTATACACCAATCGAAAGTGATTAAAAATAATAATTAGAATTTTAAAATATATTCATAACAAATTTGGTGCACATAAATTTTAATACAGATATACTTATTTTATTTTAGAGATGTTAACTTTGAAGAGTAAATTTTAGACATGTATTGTGAATGTAAATTTATTAACATTACTAATTGAGGCAGTCCAAATACAAGTATGAGTTTAGACGGGCTTGTGATTGGATAATCGGTGAGCGAAAAGACCCATTTAACTTCTACCATAATCTTCCGAAATTAGTTAATTGGAATTCATATTTAATGTCCTCGGATCTATCTCCACACTACTACCTTAATTTCCACAATTAGATTAGGTCAGTTAAAACTTATCATTGGGCAATTAAAATAATTATTTGATATTTAATTTTATTACAAGATTTTGCTATTAAATCTATTTAGGTCGCAATTACTGAAAGAGTAAGAACTGAACAACTTATACATTTTCAATATATTCTTTAAGCACTATACTTATATTTTATATTTTTATTAATGTCGAAAAATCTTTTCCAGATAAAGTCTTCTCTTCACCTTGTGACAGATCAACACTACAAATTATTATGCATAAGAAAACCATCTGATCATCATCTCGATAATCACTTTATCGCATCTTGGCAAGAACACTACCTAGTAAAAAAAATCAGCATATGTAACATGCGCAAAATAATTCTTACAAAGACTAACAAACTTTATGATGATTTGTCATTGAATAAAAACATGAAGGATTTAGCTAATACTACATCCAATTAACTTTATGAAAAATATTCACTATAAAAAGTTACCGTGTTATTGAAAGAAAGTTGTTTTCCCTTGTTTATTATTATGACCAATGGTTATATAACTTACAATGTAACAGAATGATATATAATATATTAACGAACATGAGTTATACAAATAAAGGAATTGGTGTTCATCTTATTTTACTGTCACCCTCATCCCAAGTAGTCAACTTCATGGGCTTACCAATAATGAGTGGGTTTTTAGGCTCAAGCCCTAAACCATGAAGATTGGGTAGATTATTCAAGAATCATGTGTTGTTGAAAAAAGCAAACAGTAGCAGAGACACAATAAAATAATAAAACAACTGATATAATAATTGAGGATTTTAAAATGCTTAATACGTAACGTGAAATGAAGATCCATTTGCGAAAAAGGGATCATTGGAAGTTTGCAATGATAGAAGAGTGTTATGAGTGTGGTAAAATGAGAAAGAAGGAAATGGGTGAGTTAATAATAAGAGAATAAAAATGATGATGGTCATGAACATGAAACGTGCGGCCATCATTAAGCAATGAAACCAGGTCTCACTGCTACTCCCACACCTTGCCTCTTTTTTTCTTTTCACTACTTTTTCTTTATTTGATTGGATAAGTTTGGTGGGGACCAAACTCTCCGTGCAACATAATCTTCTTGTCTTGCCTACTTCTCCTCCCCACCACACTTTTCTCTGTTTTCTTCTCTCTCTTTTTTTTTCTTTTAGCAGATTTTAAGTTTCTTTTTCTACAACACGACCACATTGTCTTCTACCAAATTTAATGGGTGTGTTCTTTGGAACTATGGTGTTGTGGCAGCAGTTTTGGTGGGAGAGTTTGAATGAGTGTTGTAGTGTTTATAGATTGATGGTGTGTGTGTGTTAAGAAAGAGAAGTTGAATGAAGAAAAAAGGTAGGGACACCAACCAATGTGACCGAATCTATCACGTGGCTCACCAGTCGAGGATCTCCTCCTCTCTTTCCCCGATAAACATTGAATGAAAAGCAGATGTCACCACACCTGAGGGCATTTTTACCAGCCTAGCCTTTCCTATTTCTTTTGCTTTTTCAAATGCCAGTGCCACAGAATTTGGGCCATTCACTAATTTGCCTGCCAAAGCCACCTGAAACCTGATTCCTCTCCTCCGCAAGCAAAACTTTTAAAAGCTTACTCATTCTCTCCTCTTCTCTCAGGGGGAAGAGGCCACCAAAGGATCCATTTGCAGCCTTTTCACACACTGCTTCGATTCCCATTTTGCAAGCTGTTGAAAGCAAAACATAGTCGTAATCCGGTAATGAAATGCAGCAAGTTTTTGCATCTCCACTTTTTTCGGCTAAAATGTGTAAAAAGGCGTACGGACAAAATACCTTACGATTCAGAAGCATAAAATAAAACTATATGTAAATGAAAAGCAACAAAGATAGTAAAAATATTTAAACAAAACCTGATTCTTTTATCTATGATTCTATACTTGTGATAATTTTTTGAGCAGCATTTGAATGAAACAGAAACTAAAAGTACAATGAAAAGTTATATATAGGTTTATAGGGGTTATTAATAAAGCTGTTTCAACCGTTTCTAGCTTATCTGCTTGTACAAGTTTACCTTTATTTTCTTCACATGTGTTTTTGGAACAATTCAGAGATTTCTTATGCTTAACAGGGACATTTGACCAAACACAACGAACGTAGTCCACTGAGAACCAAGGATTTAGAGATTCCATATATGATCTACGATCAAAGTTCAATGAAAACAAATTAAATACCAATCATTTTTTGGGGCTATAAAAATCCTTTTAACAATAGAACCATTTTTTTTTTGTTTCACACGAGATAATCGATAGTTCATCCTAATTTTGTTCTTCAGCTTTAGACACAAATGCATCAAAATTGTGAAGAGCTAACAACGCGGGCATTAGAATACGAATATTATAAATTGAGAAGGCTTTAAAAAGACAAATGTGTCCAACATCCTACTACGAAAGACGATTAACATACAAATAAATTGAAGCCCTAGAATATTATAGTATGATAAATAATATAACAACAGTATCGAACGCACATACAACAGTTTGAGTCTATTTATATTAATCGGTAAATGAGCATCTCGTAAGCTCAGCCAGTGTAAAATGAATGGCATTCGAGCTCAAGCCTTCGGTGTACTCTCTCTTTCATGTACCTAGCTCAAACACAAGCCATAACTGCATCTATGTAAGCCAGGCAACAGTAAATTCACTAGAGAATTGCATACTGAGCGTGTACCTGTCATTGTCAATTTCCCAAATCAAAGTAGCATTAGACTCCTCGGCTCATTCCACAGCATGATCACTCAAGCCTAGTGAAGAATCATCTTCCATAGTCCACACAAAACCAGGCATGTCCAACCTTGGCCCGGCAATAGTCCTGTAAATATAAAGCTTCTCAACAGGACAATTATCCGGCCTTGAATCTGGAGGTCCTCTTTCATCAATGACTTCAACGTTGAGTCTGGGCATTTTCTGACCCAGTACCTTACATGCTCCATAACTCACTGAGCAGGAGGACATCCAAAGGGATCGCATTGTCTCCAGCTTTGCAGCATTTGCCAAAAGCGCCTTGTCACCAAAGGGGCAGTCCCTGATCTCCAGCTTCCTAAGATTATCACATCCAGACAGCACGTGATGAAGTCCCAAATCACTATCTCCAGCAAAAGCCACGGATAGCATCTCCAGCTTCTTCCCGTAAGTCCCAATATACTCGAAAACACGATCAGTAAGAAGACCAGATAGGGATAGGCGTTGCAGATCCTTGCAATGTTCTACAATAGCTCCAAAACCAGAATCAAGTGGTTCATGCGTAAGATAGTCAGGCGTTTTAGGCTCAATAATACAAAGCCGAAAACGAGTCAAATTAGGCCTGTTCAGCGCAATTGTATGCAGGGCTGCATTAGACATTTGACGACAAAAATATAGAACTGATTGGAGCCGGGGACAACCTTCAGACACGGACACAAGGCCCTTTTCCGTCAATGCAACATTTGGTTCTAAACCGAATGGGTCAGACGGAAACACCCTTAACTCCCTTAGATCCTTGCATGATGCAGCAAGGTTATAAAGACCAGCATCTTCTATGTAATCCAGAACCTGTAGCAATCACCTTAATCAGCACAAGAGTTTTAAAAGTATGACTCCGATCAGTGAATCGGAGACGTAATATAGACATGGCCAGACAAACAAATTAGACATACCCATAACCGCAACAAATTTGGGCATTGACTGATAAGCTTAATAAGATCAGGGCTCTGAATAATAGCATAACTCAAGTTTAGTGATGTTAGCCTGGAGCAGACAGGGTAGACAGCTGGAAGGTAGGATGGGAGCACGTCCCAAAAGCCAGACAAGCTCTTCAACTGCTTGCACCCCGAAAATGCAGCTTCCAGGTTTGAGAAGACCTCTGGTCGCATCTCAGTTGAGTAGACTCCAGTGCCTAACTCAACCAGCTGAGGACAACGACGAAGTAGATTGGGTAGTCTATCCAGGGGCACAGCACGATTGAGGCGCAGGGTCTGCAGGTTGGGACACCTCCCAAGCAGACGCTCTAGTGCAGATAAACTCACCTCATTGCCTAAACAAGAGATGTTAAGTGAAACTAGTGAGGTGAAGGAATCAGGAAAATGGCTTAGCCAGTGCCCACTAAGGTCATCCACTTCACTCTCCTGCAAGTCCAACTCCTTCAAATTCCTACAACGCATAAGCAGACAGAGGATTTATCAATGACAGTATCGAGACACTTCAGTTCAGAAACTAGCATGCTGTTCTAACCAAAGTGTAGTACATTGAACCACACGGTCCACACAGCCAAAATTTAATACATTGTTATTAGCAATGCCCCAATATTAGCATATCATCCTATTCATCACAGATGCGCCATACATAAAGTAAAAAAAGCTTAGAAGGGAAATAAACTTTTCTCACATGGTTCACACAAACCCCTCTAATCCGGTATCAAAAAATGTCCCTCTAATCATGCAAATTACTCAATAATAAATTATTTCATATGGCATTGTTAGTAAGAAGTTTTTTTTTATCTTGTCAACCAATTATAAGTTTTCACGTCATATTAGTAATTGATTTTGGTTATAATTAGATGCCCCTGAATCAAGAATTAAATTCTTGATAGTAGCAGAAAAAAAAAATAGAGGATACAAGTGGAATCAATGCGCGGGGAAAATTAATGCTCAAAAGTTTAATAGTGTAAAGAACCCAACACTGCGTAATCCCGTGGCTGGTGAGTGAAATTATCAACAGGGCTTACTATTATTATTATCATTATATTATTATTATTATTTATAATTAACAATAATAATAATAATGATAATAATAACAACAACAACCAAGCATCTAATCTAAAAGTATACTATAATAGTTATTTAAACCAAGACGTAACTAAAGGTAAACCCCAAAATCACATCACGGGTCAAATTACTAGACATCCAAATCAATGATAATAACGGAGCCAAAATTTCAAACATTTTTTACAAATAGTCCCAGAACATAAACGTTATAATGCTTGAAAAGGAAGGAGAGCAGATCTAACAAACACCTGAAAAAACGAATAAAAATAGCGACACGTCCGTCGAATTCACCACGATGTCCGCTCCAAAAACACATTAACAGAAAACTAAAACACCCAATAAACAAAATTTCTATTCGAATTTCAGCTCTTAAAGCCCTAACTCCAAGATGAAGTTGAAATCCAACATATATAACGTTTCATTTTAAATGAGCCAAATCTGACCATTAAAACGACAAGACAGCTGTCGTTCACATTAACCATAAGGCAAAACGATTCTCACTATCGAAGATCCAAACCACAAGTTTTTCCGGCGACAAGAGAACACGTTAGTTACATCGATAACTACCTACTGGCTGCTGTCACTACCAATAATAATCCACAAACTCAAGCAATGTACCATTTCACTCGGCTACAAAGCAAATGAGAGAAGGAAATAAAGAAACCTGCAGTTGGCAGCAATGGCGGCCAGTCCGTCAGTGGTTAAACCCTCGCAAGAAGTGAGAACCAGCACCTTGAAGTTTTTGAAGGACTTGGCGATGAGTTCCAAGCTCTCGTCAGTGATGACCATCCTCTTGAGTCTGATCTCTTCGAGGCAGGGGAAGGCGCATGCCATGGCGGCGATCCAGGGACAGACGTAACCGCCCCAACCCTCGGGGACCAAATTGAAGTCCGCGAAGTGCGGCTTCCCCTTGAGCGAAATGGATCTCAGTTCCGGGAACCGCTTGATCACCATCACTGGGCTCACCGCGTAGCAGTTACCCACAAAAACCTTCCTCCTGCAACACCGCTCGATCTCGTACCACGACTTGCACACCAGCGAGATCGCGTTCCGGTCCCTCTCGCTCAGAATGAAGGAGAACACGTGCTCCAGCACCTCCTCCGGAAACGAGAACGTGTAGGCCATTCTCTGCATAGGGAAAAACTAACAATAGCCAGCCAAACGGAGTCGTTCCCACGTTGAGAAAGTAACAGAAACGGTGAAGCGCTCACGCTGTTAGATCTGAGACGCCATTAACAATAAGCGAGAGTAGTATGTGTAATGTGATGTGAGTGAGAGAGACGGAGAGAGAGAAAGAGAGAGAGGATAAGGAGTTTATGTTTACGCTGTGTGTGTGTATGTGTGTGCCGGGTAAGGTTAGAAATTAACCATGGTTAAATAGGTGGTGGTGAACTGGTTACAGGTGAGGGATGGTTTTTGGTTTTCTTTTTTGTGTGGGCAACTGTGAAGGGACACGTGGTGAGAGAGGTGAATGGGAACCGTTGGATGGGGAGTGCGAGGATGTGATGATAATATCTTATCCGTTGAGAAGGATGGAAGAGGAGCCGCAGAAAACGGGTGTACGTGAAAGGCGTGGACCAAATGGGGACGATATTTTGTTAGATGTCGTTATTTTCTCGCGAGTCGTGGCGATGGGAAGACCGACAGGGTTTTATCGCGGAGGGAGGGGTTTGATAAAGTGTTATGATGTGTAGGGAAGTGGGTGTGGAAGGGAATCTCATGATTCGCGTTGCACGGCTGGATCTGAAGGGATGGGGAGATATGGTGGGGACCACCGTTGATGGATGCACGGATATTATATTTGGAGTTGAGTCCCAAAGGGAAAAAAAAGGGTTGCATTGTATAATTTATTGAAGGAATGAATGATATGAAGTGGAGTCTGGAAATCATGACATCATGGCCGTCCAATCATATGTGACTGTTTCATTCTATGATTCTAACAGTCAGATATTTGTTTCCGGTTTCTCACACATTTCGTATCAAACTTATTTTTTCTCACTCAATCTCTCCCCCCTCAAAAGAAACCTAGGTCCACTTTATTAATGCCACCATACACACTAATCTAATGATCTATGCCATTGTTTACCATATGCTTATGGTACCAGTACGAATCAGCCTGCATTAATGACCTTTATCGTGCAAATGTCAAAATACACAACCATCAATTCACCTATTATTATCGTTAACCTATCAAATTAACTTTAACTTTATCTCATTTCCTACACTAATTATTATATTATGCTTCCCTTTTCATACAATAATCAATTCTATTTTTTTAACCATCCACGACACCTAATCTAGCTGAGATTTAATTTCGGAATCAACCAACTTCAAAATGCACTTATGTCAACTTCAGACGCTATTTGCTTGTTTGCGAGCGAGTGACAATTTTTTAATATTAAAGCTCAAAACAAACTATAATATTTACTTCTAAAATACTAATGAAATATAATAGATGTATTAATGAAAAGTAGTTTTGGTTGCTAGGTGAGTATGTTGGTAGTTGAATTGAAAAAGAAAAGGTGGAAAAAGTATTGGAGTAGACCAAACCAAAACCCTTGAATAGCATATAAATGTGTTGAGTTACGGCATTGATTAGCTTAGCAATTATCCTTTCCCCCTTTTTGGTAGATGCTGATCATAGATGTTTGGTTAGTTAAATCACATTATCATCATCTTGAGTTGAAGCGAATAAGTAATTCTCTAAAAAGTGTCGGCAATAGCCAATGAGAAACCAAGTAGATGAACAAGTTTATCAAGGCAAGAATTGATTGCCTTTTCATCCTTGGTACATATTCAGTCAAATTTTATTCTAGATGGCAAGAACTTCATCGTGTGCAAGCTACCTCCAAACCCCCAAATCACACAATTCAATGCACCAACCGCTTCCTTTTACGTATCAAATTCCTCTGCTTTCCCAAATAAATTAAACATTAAACTACACTTTAATTGTTTGATTAATCATATAAATATGCCATTTATGTTTTTAATTAAAGGCTTAGGCTAACCACTCCGGTAATTAACCGGAAAACGGTATAGAAGAAGTAGAAGAAGAAAAACAAGAGGGGCAGAGAGGAATCCATTGGCTCTGGTGAGGAATCGATTAAAGTACAAACAAGCTGCACGTTGCATCTCAATCAAAGTTCCCTTCTTCTCCCTCATCAGAAGCTTTTTTAACAGTGTACGGTCTGCGTAGTGTATTGTGTATTGTAGTTTAGTTACACGTATGCCAACAAAACCTAAACCCTCGCTGCCCCCATTTTTCTTTCTTTCTTTCTTCGAATAATCACAAAAAGAAAATCCGTTATTGGTTTTCTTCACTGGTAATTCTGTAGCATACACACATGAGAGATGAGCACTACACTACCCCAATTATTGGTGAGGGTTCACGAGATTACTGAAATAGCCTTGGATGCTGTGGTTTTGGTGGCGTGGGAAAAGGGTATTATGGGGAGGAGATGACAACGACATGATAGTATGGGGTTTCGCTCGCTGGGCATGGACTCCATTGAGCTGTCCCTTTTGTGTCCAAAAGCTGAGACTAGACAGTAAAATGAGAGAAAGAGAGCCTCAGACCGGTAGACTCAACGGTTCAGATATCATCTTGAATCGACCATTCTTTGTCTCTATTCGCGCTCTTTTCCAAACACAACAAATTAAAAACAAACACTAATGCCTTCATTAATCTCTTTCCTTTTGTGTTTAACTCCAATAATTTCTAGTATTAAAACGGTAAAGCGAGAGCTGAGTTGTCTTGCATTATTTTAATCAGCTTATAATTAATGAGTTTAATATTAAGCCCACGCACGGTTCTCCGGGATTCTCTCTCTCCCTCACCTTAACTATTATTAGCATAATATAATATGCTTCCTAAGTACTGCTTGTTAAGGTACCCTCCAATTGGATTGATTTCAGACAAAGGAGTAAAAAATTGTGTTGTGGAATGGGTGAGGTTCAGCGTTTTATGTCAACGATGAAAAGTTTTGAAGTAATAATATATTTGAAAAAAAGAGCAGAGAGAAATATTTAGATTAGTAGGTACACGTGAAGTGGCACATCCAATGTCGAGGATGGGAAAGAGGAAAAATAAATGAAGGTTGGATCCATGGGAATAGAGCGGAAAGCATGGCGGAACACATGCCGGTGAAATCATAGATGGCAAAGTTTCATTCAGGAGGCGCAACAGAGAACACAACACACTCTCCTTAACAGAATCATCCTTAATAAATTGTTTTATAAATCAAAATGTGTGTTGTTTTGCTTATTTTGAAATGAATGATGATGGGATTAAGTGTGCCTTGTTTAACGGGTGGTGGTAAAGTTAATGTGACAGAAAAATGGATTGTCTCTCTGGCCTAACTCCGTGCCCTAGGTCTGCACCAATTGTCCAATAAGCTTCAATAAACCATGACCATTGTTAATGAACTGTCAAAGATCAATCATCATCGTCTTAATGACCATACGTATCATCAAACTCATTTTTCCCAAAAACAATAGTAACAAACTTACTTTCAAATTATCGGTTCAGAGACTTCCACTCAAAACTTTCTTTCAATTTCCACAAATGCCATCCAACACTTCCCCAAAAGTATATTAAGCTTCTTCTTACTTTCATCATCAATTTTTTATTTAAGTCAACCATAACAGTTATTTTTCCCATCTTTAACTAATCTTTTTCAAGAATAGACATTCTCATTCAAATTTTTTACACATATATTATATTATTATATTAGTTAAACACTACCAGAAAATCATTAAATATTCCTAAATTAGTTTTTATTACTGTTAAATAATTTCTAAATTGATATTAATTAACAACCAAATTTTTTTCTGCTACCAAATTTAGAATATAAATAATTAGTAGTTAAAACACATTGATTGGTAATTGGTAGAAAAAACCTTGGTTGCTAATTAGATATTAATTTAAAAACTATTTAAACTAATTTAGAAACCAATTTTGTTTAGTTTCTAAAATGTTTATTATTGTAACTAATTTTTTTTATCTAAAAATTAGTTTTATTTTAGTATCTAAAAATTAGTTTCTATTTTTGTCTCTAAAATTGATGATTTTTTTTTTAGTGAAAACACAATAATATACTTTTTTTTTTTTTTAATCTTGAAACGTCAAATTAGTTCCTGGAAAGTTATTTTAAATTAATTAGTTATTTTAAGTTCAGGTTTATTTTGTAACAAACAAAACTGCTAAAAATTTAGTATATATATTTTCAATAAAAACCGTTCTTTGGTTCAAATTTAGTATGAGTGACTCAAGCAATGACATCGAGTCCGTCGGTTTAAACTTTTTTCATCAAATAACCAATTTTCTTTGAAAAAAATAATTTTTTTTATGTGCTTGTTACCACCTTTCAAAGTAGAAAAAATAAACATTGATTGTAATTCAAAGCTATTTGAAACAGGTTCTCGTAACAACAATTACTTTTTCTTAATAGATAAAAGAAATTGTAAACAAAGATGGATAATTTTTTTGATCTTCATAGAATAATAAATAAGTTGTTTTAAATTGTAATTATTATTTTTAATGTTAAAATAAATGACATTTAATAAACAAATCTTAGTTGGAATAAATAATGATAAATTTAAAATATCATTATATGTTTCTCATTGTTTAAAAAAATGTCAAAATAGTTAAAGATAAATTATAGATTATCATTTTTATATAATTTTGGATACTCCTACATTAATCTTAACATACTAATTAATAGGAATTTTATCTAACCAGTAAAGAATCAATAACCGATTGAAAATGTTCATTGTCGATCAAAATCATATTTTTTATTTTGTTTTCTTATCAATCAAACACATTGATGTTGTTTTCAGTTTAAGAACCTAAATATTAACCATTTATATAGTTGAATTAATTGATATATATATATATATATATATGAATATAAGTTTTTAGATTATTTTACAGTTTGATAGTATTTGAAATTAAATTATAGCTATATTTATCGAAACATAATAATAAACCTGTATTATAATACTTAACGTAATTTATTTATAAATATGAGTTAGAGTTAAAATGATTAATATAACAATATTTATTTATAAATACGAGTGAAAATTGAAATGATGAATATAACAATATTTATAGGAAAATGTTTTATTTGAAATCTTTTATTATAAAATATTTAACATCTTTTATTATAAACTATTCCAAAAAAAAATATTGACAAATTTACAATAACAAAAATTAAAAAAATCGACCTCATCTACCCGCAAAACATTTCTTTGATTTTATTTAGATTTACATTAAATTAAAATTAAATCACACTTATGTTCATATTAATTTATTTATAAAAGATCCAAACGTTAAAAAAGTTAAGTAAACGTGATATAAGTTTGACCACAACTTAAAATGCCTAGTAAATTTTCCTTTCATTTTAGTTTTTAACAGTGTTTTAATTAAAAAAAAAACACACGAGAAAGAAAATTTGACTATATTTCATGCATTACAAATATAACTCTGTGATTTTAGTGACTAAAAAATCTAACATTTTGTGAATGTTCCCTTCTAGTCTTGACTTTTGTTAGACTACTATGACGAAGTTATAATAAAGTGACATTTCATCATGCCACATCAAATTAGGTTTGATTTTCAATTACATGAAAATTATTAAAGATAAATTTAACAAAGATGTGTCTAGCTTCATTATATATAGTAATAGAGACTAGTTGGAATAATATTCTCCAACAAAGACCTATTCTACAATGTTATTGGTTGTGCATAGGAGTAGGAGTGAAACACTTGTTTATTATAAATTCTTGCATACAAGATCAACCTTAAAAAAAAGTGTTGATTTTGTTTTTTAAAAGAAAATAAGATATAAGCTTACAAAATTAAATTAATTTTATCATCAATTGGATATAGGATCTTCAACATATTTGCCAATTCATTTCATGTATGGGACTGAGTGAAAAAAAATGATATATAAATAGTGAATGAAAATATTTAATAAACAATCAATTATAAACATCAATTAAATATCTAAAAAAATCATGTAATTTATGGGGGTTAATCTGCTATAATTTTTTTTTACTATGATAGATACATGAAAATACATTGCCATTCTTAAACATACATGGCTATAACAAATTTGTATTATAAATTTAACTATAACATTATATAATTTATTTATAAATATAAAAGAAAATAACATAATAACAGTAATGAAGAATTAATAATATATATATCTGTTAATAATTTAAAAAAAAGTATTTTACAATTTTTTGTTAAATTATTAAATATTTTCTTACAGAATTATAAAAAATATTTAAGAAGTTAATAATAAAAAAAATCATAAAAACTCGAATTACAAAACATTATTTTTTATTATATTAAATTCAAACCGAATGAAATCCAACCATATTTAAATTTAATAAAAGAAAAACTGAACCATAACACTCCTATACTTGTAGTAATGAACGTATTTTTAATGTGAGTTTGAAAAGGTGTGGACTAGATATGGGAGGAAAAATTGTGGTGTCGAAAAAGAAAGCAAGAAAAATCATTGGTATGGTGGTTCATTATCCATAACTTTTAAGAAAGTTGTAATCCTTTTGCATCACAAAACACTATCGTTAATTGGGAAGATTAATACGTATTTTTTTAATTTATATTTGTTGTCTTGTTTTAGACAAATTTATCTATACTGATCTTAAGATAAGAGTTGTTTAGGTAATAAAAAGAAATGGGGGTGGGGATTGAATATTTAAGAAGTTTTGGACGACCATAATTTGGTGCTCAAATGAAAGTGAAGCAATCATGGAGATTAGGTGCACGTGATTGAAAGCTATGTTATTTAATTATGTACATGTCAATTAGCTTTTTCATTAGTGGCAGAGTCTCTATCTTATCATTACTAAATGTCTTTTCCCCTTTCAATCTAATACCCACTTTAATATATAGGTTAAGTTCTTTTATTCATTTATCTATTTTTTAGTTTTTTTTTTTCAAAAATGTGTACATGTAGTGCTTTCATTTCATTTAAATTGACATCGATGAAATAAGATTAAGGAACAACGTTAACTTTTATTTTAAATTACATGATTGAATAAAATATTTCACAAAATTAGAGAGAACAAATTCGATAATATTGGGAAAAATCATTATTATGTAATCATTAAATAACTGTTTTTTTCATTTATTTTAAGTTTGGATATAGATTAAATTAAATTAAATCAAATAAATTTGTTTATGTTAGAAAGAGACTAATTTATGTTTTAACATGTTATAAATTTCACTGAAATATTTTAAAAAAACAAATAACATATTCAGACTTTATTTATTGAATATAGATTTTAAACAAAGTACAACCACAATAAATGTTACTAACACTATTATGTATAGGTGTTAGAGATTTAAGTTTTTTCCAAAGAATTTTCATTAGTATAAACTTGAGTTACATTTCTTTCTTTCTATTTAATCAAATCAACCTTTTGAAGCAAATTTAAAACTCTACACTATGAAAAACCAACTACTTCTTCTTCTTTATTTACAACACAAAAACTGTTTATAGGTCTTGAAAATCTCAAAATAACATAAACAAAAAGAAACGACTATAACACAATATCATTTATTATACACTAATCGATCCTTGTTTAATATATGTTAGACGATTATCATTTAGTATGAATTAGACACTCTTTTAGTCTCGTTTACTATAAATTAGACGATTAGTATTCGTCTAATATATTATTAAACGGTATCCTCTAGTGTGTTAGATAATCTTCATCTTCTACTATATATTACATGGTGATTGTTTAACAAATGTTATACTATCCTTGTTTAGCAACAAGTTTTAAATTGGTTCAATTAATTTTTACTAAATTTGAGAGTTATGAGATTTGTAAATACGATAAATTTGATTTCTAATTCAAGATAATGATCCAATTCAACTTTTACACCAATAATTACAATTGAGAACGAAACATTAAAACAAAATCTTTAAAAAGAGTATTTAACAAAAGAAATTACTAAATAAGTAAAATAAACGTTCTATTTAATTCTCTATTTTTCAAAAAATTATTCAACGTAATTCGTCAGTTTAATAAAAAAAGATAATGTTTTACTTTAAAAAAAAATTAATAAGATAGAAAAATTACGAAAATCAGGAATTTAAAACTTAATGTTTTTCATTAAGAAACTCGTAAATGGAGGTGTGGGAGAGGGTTATTCGATGAAAGTCAGGAACCATTACTGCTAACAATTGTTGACCACCAAGCATATTCTAGAGTTAAAGTAAATTAAAATGCGTTAATGCACGAGTTAAAGTATCAATTTAACACACAAAAAAAAACTGTTTGAAATTTTTTAAAATTTAAATTAGTTGGTACTGATTGTTCTTTGTTTGTGTTCATTGAACCCACTTCTAATGGGGTGTGAACGTAGAAGCTTATTCTGTAAAGTGAGTTTTATAGGCAAGTCAAAAGTGGAGAACATCTTATACATACATACCTAACCCAAAACATGCTCACTCCACCTCAAACTTAGTAAAAAGGAATAAAATAACCTCGCGAATAATTGGTGTGTGCAGTGAATCGAAACCGACGGTGATAAAAGATCGAAGGCTATATACTAGAGTTGGAACAATGTACATGTACATGCACAACTTCAATCACACGTTGAAATTGTGCTTCCTTTTTGCCTCAGGATCGATTACGTGATTTCCTCTTAAGTGCTAAATACTCTGACAAGAACCCAATTTGTTTTGCATCCAAATCAAGTTTATCTCAGTCGTTAGACAAACAAACCTATGATTTTCAGAATTGGTGTTTTTTTTTTCTCTAAGATATCATAGCACCATGCTTCCACTGTTCCCATGTTCTGTCGATGGTCTTTTTCCAAAAGGCGAAAATCTTATTCCAAGTTAGTCCACTACATGACAAATTTAAATCTGGCACGTTTAAGACACCCCCTAGTCAACAATTTTGCACATTCTTTGACAATTTGGACGATCTACTACACCAAACTCTATTCACTTTTACCTGCTTTGTTACCTTACTTCACCACAACACCATTTTAAAGCAATATTGTTGCAGAACTGAAAGATGTAGTGAGAAATGGTGTTGAATATTCCTAGTGTATGTGGTACATAAAGTGGTTAATGGGTGACATCATTGATGAAAACTGTATGTGTTGGGACCACACATAAAATTTAAGCAACTCTCAAATCTCCCCTCTCCTCATCACAACCCATCCCCCCCACACAAAAATTCAAAATGCTGGAAATAATGAAAACAAAACATGAAAGGGAAACATGTTAGAAATTTAACTTTTTATCTTCGAGTTATCAACTTCGGTTGTGGATTTTCTGCGGCATTTATCGTGGTCTTGTGAAGCTTTTATGTTCATTGAAGGCCACTGTGGTCCATAAGGTCCAACACTGAGTGGATTGAATGTGCATGGTACTTTATTTTTTTAGTTATTTTTTAAAAACTTAACTCGTGTATTGCTTCACATGAAACCCTTGAGTGTTTATGTAGGCTAAGGTTTGTGAGAAGATTTTGATATTATGTGTATAAATATCTGTGGTGAATGCAGTGTCACACTTGCGAATCTTGTTAAATTGGTAAGTTGGTATTAGTTAATATATGGTTTTGATAGTTGGTTGGAGTACTAAATTAGAGATGATTCATGAACGAAGCTACTTTAGGACATTTTATGGACCACTGGTAAAGAGGACCACTGATCCAAGGACTACACTGTCAACCTCTATTAACCTTTGTCTGTTGGGGACCAATTTTGGCGACATTGACTTGTTTGTAAGGCCAACTTTTTCCAGAATCACATTGCCAAATCTGTTTCTATCTGACTCGGATTCAATGACCTAGCTAGGTCATGATTTTGTTCTTAATATAGCTTGCTTTAACTAGAACAACCAAAATAATCCTTCACAGATTTGCTTCAACTTGAGTTTTTGTTTTATTTTTGGGTTCATTCAAAGTACAACAACTACTAGATATTGAGTGGGAAACCCCAAGTGTCACCATAAATCTTTGTTGGTATGATGGATGGGATATGTTTTCTTTGGACATCAAGAACTTTCACTTTCCTTTCCTCAACTCTCATGGATCTTCTTTTTTAATTCAAGTGGGACATTCATTGCCAAGTCCAGGAACACCTAATTACCATTTTTTATTTTTTATTTATTTATTTCCTCCTTACACATCCTTTTCACTACCCAATCCATCAATCTCTCTCTCTCTCTCTTGTATGAATGAATGAATTGGTGAGAGTGACAAAGCATGTCATTGGAGTCTACTTCTGGAAAAATCGGAAACCACATTGTCTAAATGTAACTATCCGTTGCTAATATCATTGGAATTTTTCATGAACCATAAAATCACCAGGTAAAATAAGTACAATGATATTTTGAAGTAACAAAAAGTATATGTAGTGATCAATTCTACAAATATATGTATAATATGATGGTTTTACCACTTATTTATATATTGAATAATAAAACTTGATAATTAAACTCATTGCCCAGTTTAGGGACTGATTTTTTATAACAAGAAAAGTTACTAAATGCAGAGATGACGGTTTCTTCATGCACCTCCATAGGTTCTGCTGGTACTCCCATACACAATGTGAAAATACCTTTTTAATCTTCTTGTGCCACCCCCATAGAGTAACTTCCGAATTATGTAATCCAAACTCGCATTTGAAAAAAAAGACTTTCCGATTATGTAATCCAAAAGCTAAAAAAGACTTCCGGATTATATAATCCAGAAACTAATCATGCATCTAAAAAAAGGCTTCCAGATTATGTAATCCAGAAGTTAATTACGAATTTAAAAAAAGACTTCCAGATTACGTAATCTGGAATATTACAGAGGGGTATTTTTGGAAATATGGAAATTTATGGAGGTGAGAGAAGGATATATGGAGGTGCAGGAAGAAACAGCCTGCAGAGATATATCAAAACGTAGGAGAACAATAAAAAGGCTGTTTCTTCCTGCAACTCCATATATTCTTCTCCCACCTTCATACAATTACATATTTCCAAAAATACCCCTCTGTAATATTACGGATTATGTAATCCAAAAGTCTTTTTTCAAATTCATAATTCGCTTTTGGATTACATGATCTGGAAGCCTTTTTTTCAGATGCATAATTAGTTTCTGGATTATGTAATTTGAAAGTTTTTTTTAACTTTCGGATTACAAATGCGTATTACAGAGTCTTTTTTCAAATACGGATCTGGATTACATAATCTGAAAACTACTCTATGGGGTGGCAGAAGAACCTATGGAGGTGCAGGAAGAAACACTCCAATAAAAATTATAAATGATCGAAAGCTACTGAGCCTCCGTGAGTCCAATAAGAGGGCCCATAATCGCTGCTGCAAAAGATGGGTCGGAGAGAGAGAAGAAGCCCAATGATTGTGTTGTATTATTTAAAAGGGAGTCTGTTTCACTCTAAGTAAGCTTCGTTTCACCAAACCCTAATTGGCACTTGCAACTTGCGATTGCTGCGAGACTTGGATCTGAAAATTTTGTTTTCTGTTTTTGCAGTTTTTCTTCATTTCAAGCGTTGTCTTACTATTTTGTTTTAATTGAATTGGATTGTGAAATTGGAAAAGGAACAGAAGTTTTTTGTTTTGTTTAGATTAGGAATGAGTGAATTGAATTTTGAGAAGTAGCTGATGATGAAAGTATTATTGGCATGAGCAGCGACAACATTTATGCGCACCGTGTTAGTTTATTTTCACGGGTTGTTGTTTCGATGAAGAATGTGTCAAAATGCTAATCTGAGGCTTACGCTTTTCATTTTAGATTTTTGTTCTCTCTGAATATTGTTTTATCGTTTTCTATGATTTTCTTCCTTTGTTTGCCCAATTTTTCGACTCGGATTGCTGACTCGTGGTTGTGCATCTCCTACGATTCGTCTCTGATTCTCAGTTAATTGGGAGGAACTTTGAAATACGTTTGTATAATCTTCAATTAGAAGTATTATTTCTTTGAAAAATATATCGAAGACTTTAATTTTTGCCATTTTAGTTAAGCCTTAAGAGCCATACGCTAATCCATTGACAGAAGATAGTGTTATGATGAAAGTAAAACTCTCACGAACACTGAACTACTCAGATATTTCTATTTAGGTCAGACAAACATTAAAAGTTATTCTTATATACGATTCTATTGGTAACAAAATGGATAGATGTAGTTATCTTATGAAATTCACCAAAAAAATCGAATTTAAATTGATGTGAATGTGAAGAACTGAGATAATGTTATGATGAAATTACAACCGTCGTTAATTAGAGTTAAAAAATTATCAGTGTCAACAAACATTTTTATAAAAAATTCATTTTTTATATTTGTTTTAGTTGCTGTTATAGGTTTGTGTTTATTCATAGTATGATTGTGGCTTGTGGCAAGATAATAGTGGACTATACAACCAGTCAAAATTATCATTGATTTTGTGTTAAACTTATAAATAAAACATGCATATACTTGTCATGTCAAGCAATGTCTCTTCTGCATCAGATAGAAAATTTAGGTCACTGATTTGGTTGTCTTGCTTCGAGTTCCAAAACAATCAAATTGATGTATTCTTCGTAAGAGGGATTAAATAGATATACTCATTGGACAAAAAGGACACGATCTACTCACATTTAAAGCTTACAACATAACACTGTGGATTAGGAAATAGTTTCATTGACAGAGAAACTGTAGGACTGAATATCACAAAACTTAAGAACTTCTTAATAACTTGTTTGTGTTTCAAAGACTAAATAAAATGGATAATGATGACAATTGTTTTGTTGTTGTTGTTTGAACTGTAGGTTTGAAAGGTAGGTAAGAATAACATTTGACTGATAGTTTGGAACTATAGTTTGATATTTGTTGGCAAAGTCATGTTGATTGTTAAAGCATGCAGTTCTTTCACATAGACAAGAAGGAAAGTTGTTGAATGTTACTTCCTCTAAATAGGAACCACCTCTGTGGCTTTGTCTTCACAACCACAGGGCAGGAGTGACAGGTTTCGTCTCAAATTTGAGTTTTTGTTGCCTTCATCGTTGTGCTGAAGTTGTTTCTTCCTGCCTCTCCTAACTCTGGTGCTGTAAAAAGGTAGCCACTTAAAATGGGACCTGGCGGACCAGGGGGGCCTGGGCCTGGTGGTGGACCAGGTTGGGGTCCTGGGCCTGGAGGACCTGGTTGGGGTCCCGGGCCAGGTGGACCAGGTTGGGGTCCCGGGCCTGGTGGACCAGGTTGGGGTCCTGGGCCGGGAGGACCTGGTTTCTTTGGGCCTGGTGGGTTTTTTGGTGGGTGTGCAGATGGTATATGCGGCCTTTTATCTTCATGGTGAGTAGCATTATTCAGAAGAAAAATTATGGTGCATAAAATAATGATAAGCTATGATAGTGTTCATTAATTAATCAATAATGATTTCGTACGTTGTAGTTTATTTCAAATTCTAATCGTAATTCATGGCGACTTGGAAATGCAGCTTCTACTGCTTGTGTTGTTGTTGCTTGTTCCAAGATTGTTTCGGCCGACACGGCCCGGGCCCAGGTATGCCACCTCCGTTTTGAGAAAAAGCCCACGAATTTGCCGAGCCATGCCATGTCCATTGTTCATTTTGGGTTTGTGTTATTGTCTTTCTTATCGGGTTTTATGTCTTAGCCATATTGGAAGTCACTTTTTTACCCTTTGTAATGTAATGTGAATTACTGAAGCTATTGTTATTCTACATGTTTTATTTTTAATAAATCTATAATTTCATTATCATTTAAGAATTTTGGTAATGATAGTGACTTTGAAGGCATTGTTGTTTAGAAAGATTTTGAAGCCACATTCAAATTAATTTTGATCTTATTATTGCTTTCTCTTTCCTTTACATGCGTTATAGTGTTTTCTTTCTTGAATTAAATTGAAATGAATATAAAGATTTTTACAGATCCAATTACAAAATAAAAAAATTTAAACATGATGTTTAATTACTTCAGTGTGTATTAATAATACATATTTTTTTCTACTAATTTCACTTTGTTAAAAGATTTTGTTAGCGGCTACCCATCAGTGAAAACAAAATAATGGTAAAAGGATAATATAATTATTACATCTATTTTTTGGAAAGGTAACTAATATTGAATAAAAGGAACTCATAGAAGGAAGGAGTGTTTAGAATAAGTTTATCCTTTTAAAAAAGCTAAAATTTAATTTAAAAAGTTATTTATTTATAATAGAAACTATTTTAGACATTAATAATTTTTTAAATCTCTAAAATAGTATTTATTTTAATAAATATAATAATTGATAATTTTTGTTTTTAAAATTAATTTTTTAATTAATAATTTTCTTATGTTGATTGTTTAACTTTATTTTTTAACTTTAACAAGTGTATGTAATGTAAAAAAGAGAATGTCGCGAAGTTTTAAAATTAAATAATGTTTTATATATAATTAAAACAAGGCAATTGCTTCATGCACCATGAATCACTGCACCAATCACAGGAGAAAAACCAAAAATATCCTTAAAAAAATGGGTACATATAAAATTACATTCTGGACCTTCTTTTCCAAAACACAATAATCTTTTCTGGATAAATTTTTTGGAATGTATTATTTTTAGTTCTGGATTTTTTTATCCGGAATGAGATTTTAATTTTCTTTTTCTGGATTTTTTATCCGAAACACAAAAATCTCTTCCGAATTTATTTTTCCGAAATGCATTATTTTCAATTCTAGATTTTTATTTCCAGAATAAAGGATATTTTTGGAATTTTAAAAATTACGTTGATTGCAGGTTCAAAAGTATTGGGTGCTCCCATAATTTACGTTTATCCATTAAAAATAAAGGGTACCTAATTAAATATTATTTTAGAATTTTTTATTAATAATAAAAATTATTATATATATATATATATTTTAATTTATAAAATAATATATATTTTAATGAATATAGTAATTAATTATTTTTGTTTTTAAAAATAATTTGTAATTAATATTTTTCTTGTAAATTCTTTTAAACTTTAAGAAGGGTATGTAATTTTAAAAAGAGAATGTCTGAGAAGTTTTAAAATAAAAGAATGATTTATATATATAATTAAAACAAATGATGTCATTGCAATGTTAGAAATCCTCGAGGAATGCAAGACTAATTACTCTAAAAAATCAAGTATAAGAATTATATTATTTAAAATTAACATAAAATATTCAAATGACAAGGATATTTTTTAATTTAATAATTATTTACTTATTATATTGAAAATAAAAGATAGCTATGTCATTATATCTTGAAAAGACTATGAGATGAGAAGTAACTTTTGAGTAGAGATTTAAAATTTGGTTGGGCCCATTTACCATGAATTGTGGGTATAATAGACTGATCAGCCTTACATTAAAAAAAAACAATTTTAGGTTATTTAATGTATTTGGCAAAACATTATACATTTATGGCTTATTATTATTACTCTGACTATAAAATAAAAAATTAATGTAACTGTGGTATTAATATATGCATTTGTAGTTAAAAATGCAAATTTATTTTTTTATTTATCATACATTCTTTCTGTAAAATAATTGAGAAACTAATTTCTTTGAATCAGCATAAACAATAATAGCTTTCATTAATGTGACTTGAAGCTTGTCCAGAACTTGGAATTAAAATTAAAACAGAATCATAATGAGGAAATAAAACATTTGCAGCGTATGGCAGTTTCTGACCGTTGCACCACCAACTTTATTTTTTTTCTTTTCATTTGGTAACTGCACACGCTCCATCATGTTTTCTAATCCTACCCAGATCTTCAAACTCACTTCCATACATTTTTAAATATTATTTAATATTCATAATTATACACCAATAAAATGATGAGTTATTATTAATTTATTATTAACAATGGATAGTCAACTAATTTCAGTTTGATTAATAAGTTCATAATTATAAGTTTGATTATGATAAGACCATCTTTATTAATGGGCCTAAGGCGAGGATTGGGCCCAGACATTTGATACACGTGGGAGACTGTGATAGGTGGAGAGTTCAGAGTGAGACAAAAAAATTCAAAATGAGAAAGAACATGGTCTTTATGTTACAACACTCCCTCCATTGTTACATTTGAGTGGAGGCTACTCCACCACAGTTGCAGAGCAGGGCAGAGTCAAAGAAAGAGACTCAGATTTCAGAGTGTGAGGCTGTTGCGAAGGGAAGAGAAGGAAGCTGTTACCGATTATGCACCTTAAAACAACCACCTAAATCTGGTATCTTTCTTCTTCTTTCTCCGTTTCTAAATCGATTTGTGTAATGGGCATTCTAAAGTTTGAGTCTTTTCTCCCTTTTCTCATGTTTTGCTGCATTTTAATCTACTGGGATAGCCTCAAATATTCACAAGTTGTTGTATTTGTACCCCTCTCTCTGTCTCTGTTTTGATCTCATTTGTCATTTTTTCGTCATGTTTCTGTCGAATTTTTTGTCTGCCTTCTTTCTGGTTTCATTTTAGTTCTGGGTTTTGAAAGTTGAATGTTTACTACTGAACATTTCACTAATAATACTACTAAAATAAGTTATTCGAAAGAGTATCGTTTTTATGAGTTGCTTTTAAGGTTATCTTGAATATAAGTTTAAATTGAAAGATGGTATTAATTGTTATTCAAATCCTACAAAACAGATATCTAATCCTAGAGAGAGATTAGGTTAAAGATCTTTGTGATGTGAATAAAATAGTTTATGCTAGCTAGCTTAGTAATGTTAGCAGTTTTGAAATTAAGGAACCACCTCTTGCATCTGAATTTCCATGATCTTCTAGATATAATGTTTGAAGGATTTTTTTTTTCATAAGATAAGATTATTTTCAGGTTAAAATTAGTTTATTATATAAAATTAAAAAGAAGTTATAAGAGAAATTTTCTATAAATTAGTTTATACATTTTAGTTTACAGATAAGATAATTTTAGCATATGGAAAACTTTGTTCAAACAAGTGAATATAATATATTTTGAATTTTCACATTATCTTCTAGTTACAGGCAAATTACCTTATCAATATTTTATATTTTATTTTCTGTTATCCCATGATTATGGGAAGTGACTTAGATTATATATTCTGTAACCGCAACACATAACAATCTATTTTAAATCTGTATATCGTACAAATATTTTTGTTTGAGCAAGCAATTTCTGTTACAGGGACAGGTTTTTTTATTGTTGTATTTGTGTTTTTTTATTCACACACAGGTTTTTGGTGGGATAACTGAGAGAAGTTGAATATGGCTGAAACCATGAAGATCCAACCGTCACAGTGGTGGTGGCTTGATAGTCCCTACACTACTAATCGATCCCCATGGCTTCAATCCACGCTCTCTGGTATGAATATCATTATCAATTTGTTACATTCTTTTTTTGTGTTGCAAGTGATAAGTTACAGTGGTAATAGAAAAAGTGGAACATAGCACAAAAGCATAAAAGGGTTATGGGGGCACCCTTATTATCTGAGTATTACTTTTCAACTTCTTTATCTTCTCTACCTTTTTGTCCTGTGGATTTAGCCGTTGGAGTTACCCACGGAACCTTTTTGTGCACATTCTTCTTTTGGATTTGCTAGCACCTCTCTAATAATTAAGAGCATCTCCAATGTTGTTCATAAAGTCAAGTTAACTCATTTATGTGGGTCCTGTCTTACTGTATAGGTTTCAATTTTTGAAAATATTGGTACTCCAAACCCTAATTGCTTCGCTGTTACTGGCAATCAGCGATTGTTGCGAGACTTTGATTTGAAAATTTTGTTCTGTTTTGCGAGACTTCTCATTCTCAGTTAATTTTATAATCTTAAATTAAAAGTATTGTGTCTTCGAAAAGTTTGTCGAACTCTTTTGTTTTTACAATGTCTTTTCACTTTTAATTTCGTAACTAACAACATTGGTCAATATTTCCTTGTTTAGAAGCTAGTTTGGAAAATGTAAAAACAGAGTGATGAGTTCACCAAAACAAGTTGATCCTAAATATGCAATAAATTTATGTGATTATCTGTTGCAGAGCTAAATGAGAAGACAAGGGCAATGCTAAAGCTAATTGAAGAAGATGCAGATTCCTTTGCCAAACGTGCAGAGATGTATTACAAGAAGCGACCAGAGCTTGTGAGCATGGTTGAGGATTTCTACAGGACACACCGCTCCCTAGCTGAGCGCTATGATCAAGTCAAACCTGATACCAGTGGAATTGGACACCTGGTTACTGTGGGGTCACCTTTTGCTTCAGCCAAGTATCAGATAGAGAAGTTGATGTGTTTTTCAGATAATGGATACGACACCTATTCTGAGCATTGTGATGTGTACGAGTCTGAGGAATCTGAAGTAGATGATCCTAAGCAGGAGGAAGAGGAAGAGGAAGAAGAGGGAACCAAGTTTGTTAACAGCTGCACAGAAAAGGAGAAAGCTTTGTCAGTGGCTGTGAGTGATGATGAGTTGATGAAGCTGAGGGATGAAGTCAGGAGACTCAATGAAGAGAACAATGCTCATAGGGATCAAATCAAGGAGAAGAACACCATTTGTGAAGAAGTGACGATGTTGAGGGAAGAAATAGGAAGGCTTAGAGATGAGAATGAGGGACTGAAGAAACAACTCAAACAGAAGGATGAAGAGAAGATAGAGGTGATAAGACAGTTGAGTTTAGCAATAGATGTGCTGAAGCAGGAGAATGTGAAGATGAGAGACTTCATTGCTAAGGAGTCTACCAAGAAATTGAAGAAACCATTTGGTGAGATCAACAAACTTGTGGGAGCATTTTCGGTGAAGTTGTTCAATGGTGCACCTAGGAATCAGCCCAGCGTTGAGCTCTCTAGATGTGGTTTACAAAGTTTAGCGAATAACTAATCATGTTCTACAATCTTATGAAGATGTATTATGTATATTTATGTTAGGAACTTATTACCCAAAAATCTTACATTTTGTTCCTTGATCTTAGACCCCTAGTATGAGTGCTTAGTCATATTCATTATATTCTTTTATGTACGCATCTTTTCTATAGCGACTTGTATTCATTTCAATCGTTACAAATATGTATTTCTATTCCTTTATATATGCAGTCCACCCGAATTCCCCGTCTGTCTTTTTCACTCTTCTCCCTTTCTCCAATCAGTAGTGATTTATGGTCCTAAGCACCATCAGTGTAAATAGTGGTCCTAGGCAAAAGCACCATCAAAGTTAATATAGGTTGGTGAAGGCAAAGGAAGCAATTCTCTATGTTTCTCTAAATCTGTGATGGGAAATTTTCCCAGCTTTTATTCTCTGTTACGAAAGTTCTCTTTGTTTGTTAAGACAGTATGGAAGATAAAGTTGTCTTTTTGAGTATTTAAAACAATCACTTGTAGAATATGAATGGTCTTTACTGTTTGAGATATTATGCCAACCGTGATCAACCACAACCTAATCGTAAATGTTGAAATAGTATGATTGTAAGAACACAACTACACAAATAGAAACACCAACATCAATGTATTAACAAGATATGAAGTCACATTATGTAAATTACAGGTAAAATGAAACATGACATTGAGTATAAGGGCTGATATGTATTCTGGAAAGCAGGAGCCTCAGATGGCAAAAGATTCAATACAGTGCCTGGAGTGCTCAAGACATCTGGGTTGGGAGGGCTTCGGTTTGAAGGAATAGTGGGGAGTGAGGAATATGATGGAGAATGAGAAACTCCACCTGCAACTGGGGTGGGAAAAAGTGGCTCAGTTTCTGGTGATTGAGTAGGAGAAACAAGAGGATCACTTGCTGGTGCTGCTGAGATGGTGGAAACTTGCACACTTTGTTGTTGAGAACTAGGAGAAGCCAAGGCTAATGAACGATTACATGCCAACATGGTCACCAACGTTGCCCAGATTGACCAAAAGGGAGCCATAAATGATGGTGGAAAAAATATTTTGCCTTGTGATGAACTGTGCAATAAATATATGTTGATGAGAAAGAGAAAACTGTTCCAGGAGAATCTGTGAAAGTGCATGATTGATGCATAGAACAACATAAAAAAGAATAATGATTCTTGATGAGAAGATAAGTACACCTAATTTTTATTTGATTTGTAAGTAAAGTATTTGAAAAAGTATAGCATCATCCAAATAAAAAGGGTGTAAGAGAAATGGTGGTGGGTTGCAATAGTCAGTGCCACACTTGATGACTGGGACCTACTTGTTACTTTCTGGAGTGAATCCTAGGTGTCCATATACCATATAAATGAAAATAAAAAAGAGGGATAAAATGTTAATCCGCAGGAGAATTGAGGAGAAAACAAAGGGAAATTAAGGCATAAAGTAACCCGGAATTTGCTGTTAACCTTTTCTTAGGATTCACCAATCTCTGTGTTTATATTTAAGCTAACTTTTTTTTGCTTTAGCAATATATTTAAAAACCAATAATATAGACTAAAACATTAAAAACTAATAATGTACGGCCAGAATAAGTATAATTCAAGGATGATGGTATATATATAATCCAACTCTCATTGTCATAAAAAAACAATTATGAATAAAATGATCTACTAATAAATCTTTACTTATAAACTTATGAAACAATAAATTATTATCATACAATTAGAAACTAACAATAAGTTATAAACAATAAGACTTATGAATTATGTAATCCATAAGCTAATCACACATTTAAAAAAAAGGTCTGGATTACATAATTCAAAAACTAATTCTGGATCTAGAAAAAAACTTCTGAATTATGTAATCTGAAATATTAAAAAATAATAATTTTGGAATAAAAAAAATTTATGGGATAGCACAAGAAGGTATGGAGCTGCAGGAAGAAGCAGCCTCATTCACAAGATAAGAAAAAAAGTTCTGGCCCAAACACTAAAATCAAGAAAAGAAAAAAATTAGGTTTCTTCTTCCTGCACCCCTACATTTTTCTTTCTGCACCCCACAATTTTCTAAATCCCGAAATTGGCCTTAATATTTTATTTGAAAAAGGACACCATGGTTACCGGAAATAGGAATCTGGGAGTGTGCTACGGATTCAGCAATCCAGAACTGAATATTTTTTTTTCGGGATAAGGGGGTGTTCCAGAAGCAATTTTTGCATAAATTATTAATTTCCAGATTGCTGAATCCGAAAGTCTAATTCTATTATGGATTCATGGATCCGAAATGTTTTTTTTTTTCAATTACATATTTTTGAATCCTGAATGCATATTTCTGTTATGGATTGGTGGATCTGGAATGTTTTTTTTGAATGATGCATATTTTGAATTACGGATTGGTTGATCCAAAATTTTACCGGAAGTGCCAACCCAAAAAATTTTCGGATTTCATAATCCACAATGCAAAAAATAAATATAGTTCAAGTGCATTTTAGGGTTTTTAAAGAATAATAGGAACAATTTGGTCTGTGCATAACATTGTGGGGGTGCAGGAAGAAACTACCAAAAAATTATTTGTATTGAAATGAGCCACGACTATGATACTTCTTTTATTTCCTACACCCAGTCAATTCTGACCTCCACCCTATCACTAAGTGAAATGACAAAAATACTTTTTTTTTTACTTTCTAAATAGGAGTGTGGGTGCATATTAGAATGCATATTTCGAATTTGATATTTTGGAGTACAATTTTGGATTTGGATTAGAATACCTACCTTTTTCAAAATATCCTTTATATATTTTTAATGTTTTTTCCAAAATTCTTTTTTTTTTTAAATGTATTATTTATATTTTGAATTTTCCTTTTTGGAATAAGACTTTGGTTTTTTTCAAAATTTAATTTCTGTAAAGCAGAAAATTTATTCTAAATTTCTTTTTCTATAATGTATTTTTCAATTCTGAATTCTCAAATTCTGAATGAAGGACAATTCTAGAATTTCATAAATTGATAGGACGCAGGTTAGAATTTATTGGATACAAAAAGAAAAAGTCCCATGAGATTCTTCTAGCCCTTTGTACGGCCAATTACTTCCTACACCCCATACATTTTTAAATTTCCAAAACGGTATTTCATACTGAAAATGAAAATCTGAAAGATATTTTTGAATCCATAAGTGTTTTTTAGATTTATAAATTTTTTTTTTTAGATTTCAGATAAATCTATAGATTATATAATTAAAAAAAAAATTCAGATTATGTATTCCAAAAACTAATCACACATTTGAAAAAAAAACTTTTATATTACATAATTGAAAAATTATTCTCATATATAAAAAAGACTTCTAGATTATGTAATCTAGAAACTAATAAAAAAATTTCAGATTAAATAATTTGAAAATTAATAAAAAGAAATTTCAAATTAAATAATTTAGAAACTAATTACAAATAAAAAAAAACTTTCCGATGTAATTAGAATATTAAAAAGAAACTTTTGAAATAAAATATTATGGGAATGACACAATAATGTATGGAGGTGTAGGATAAGGCAATATGTTTTCTATTTGCACTTTCTACTCAATTTCTTTATTTTCTTTCATATATCCAAGTTTCTTTTCTTCTCTCAGTGCTTTCTCTAAGGTACTTGAACCTCTCCATCAATTATTAATTTTTTTGTACTAATATTTTTATACTTAAAAGTTTAGACTTTATTTCATATTTTATTTTAATATTTTTATAGTATGTTTACTTATTTTTTATAATATATTTTTTAACTTAAGTTTTTTTCTTTAAATGCCTGATATATTTTAGTAGTAAAATCATTATTCTTTAAAGGAAAAATTCAAACTTTGAACGAAAAAATCGTTATCTCATAAATAGACGAGTAGGCCAACTGCAGACAAAATTCAAAGAGACGAAATGTACGAAGAAGCTTGCATGGCCACAAACAAACGTCTATGTTTTGAAAAGATTGTTATAATATGTTATAATAAACAAATTTGAACATTTATAATTATTTTAAATAATAAATTACAGAAAAAAAACAACTGTATATAGAAAAATAGTCTAATTAATTTAGATGCGCCGACAAAATATGTTTTTGCATGTTATTGATTACTAGGTACAGTAAATTATTAGTTTTATAATAATTATATTAATTTTCCATTGACTAATAACATAGTTTTATACTAATAACACATAAAAAATATAGTAACAAGAAAACTCTAAATACAAGATTTGGAAATACAAAACAAAACTAAAGCCACAACATAACGCTAGAAGCATCGTAATTTAAAAAATATAAATGAAAAAGCAATTAAAACTTTATTAATTATAATAAAAAATATTTCTACTACTAAAAATTAAAATTGTATTCTTTCATTTCATTTAATTAATATAAAAATATGAATTAGTATGATGGTGGTTAGAAAACTTATTAAAAATAATTAAAGTTTTGTTTTGCATGTATTATTTTTTATATATTTATGTAAATGTATCATAGTATCTTATCAAAGTTTTGTTACACAATATTTCAATAAATGACTAATTTTTTAACGAGTATCTTTTTTAAATATCTTATTTATATTTTTTTTATTAACAAATTTTAAATATAAGATTTTACTCAAAACTAAATCAAGTGTCACTCTCAATATTAATTCTTTTAGATACTTAAAATAAAATAATAGTCGATGTGGGATAGGCTCGAAATGGTTCTGATACCATATTACAAAGTGGACTTTAAGTCTAACTCAACCCCATAAAACCGGCTCATAGGGTTGAGGTTTGCACCCACTTATATACTATGAAAGGCTCTCATCTTTAGTCGATGTGGGATCTCCAACATAGTAAATTATTATTTTTTCTTAAAGATATATATATAAAATAAAAAATATATATAACAATAAATATTACTTTTATAATTTTTAATATATTTAATAAATTTATTTCAATTTAACACACAAATATTTTCTATTTTATTTTTAATTTTTTTATTAAAAAATACAAGTAATCAATAAATATTATATATTAAAAAATTTAATTAACTTAAATCTACAACAACAAAAAATATCATAATTCATATTTTTTAATAATAAAAATAAATTTATAAATTTACATTTTACATATTTAAAATAATTTCTTCCCAACTATTAAATCACTTATAAATTTCAATAATTCATAATCACAGATTCATTTGATAATTTATTAATAAAAAAAGTCTCAAATATCCTCACAATCATCCTAATATTCTAAATCGACTCTGTCCATCCAAACATATAATGAAAACATGTTAGCAACAAGTCTTTCTCTATTCCACCCAAAAGTTGGGTGGAAACCCTTGAACCACAAAACTTAGATGGACTTTAAAGCATTTTGTAGAATATGTGAATTAATTGCGATGCAAAAGCCATTGATTCTATAAAAGAAGAAACCATTTTGAAAATATTAGGAAAAAGTAAATATATATGCAGTATTTAGTATTTTGTTTATGCAGCAGGTAAGGAGAAGAACAGAAAGAGTTTATAAAGAAAATTCAGAATTATTAAAAAAGTAAAAGATATATGTTCAGTTCAGTATATAAATTCATGCCATAACTTTGAAACAAAAACAAAGGCTGACAGAAGAAGAACAGAAGAGAAGGGTGAAACAAAGAACAGACAATGCAGAAAGAGAAGGTGATAATAGTCGGAGCCGGAACTTCTGGCATGGCCATCGCTGCATGCTTAACAAAACAATCAATACCTTACATCATTCTCGAAAGAGAAGATTGTTTGGCTTCCTTGTGGCAAAAGTACACGTACGATCGTCTCCATCTCCATTTGGGGAAGAAAGTGTGCGAGTTGCCGTTCTTTCCGTTTCCCAACTCTTACCCTAACTACGTGCCTCGGAAGCTGTTCTTAGAGTACTTGAGAAGCTACGAGAAGCACTTTGACATGAAGATTTTGTACCACCGTTGCGTGGTGCTGGCGGAGTATGACGAAGGGGAAGAGCTGTGGAGAGTGAAGGCTGAGAACAGAAGTACTGGTGAGGTGGAGGAGTACGGTGGAAGGTTCTTGGTGGTGGCAAGTGGCGAAGATAAACCTCACGTGCCTAGGGTTGAAGGGTTGGAGAGTTTCAGAGGAAAAGTGATTCATTCAACTTTGTACAAAAACGGGAAGGAGTACAGAGACGAACACGTTCTGGTTGTTGGATCTGGGAATTCTGGCATGGAGATTGCGCTTGATTTGGTCAATTTTGGTGCCAAACCTTCCATCATTGCTCGCACTCCGGTACACAATTTTGGATCAAATTCTGTGATTGCTAAATTTTTTTGATACAATTTTATTCACTTATAAGTTGATAAGAATATTATGATTATGTGTACATGAAGGTTCATTTTCTTTCGAGGGATATGATGTATTATGGATCGCTTTTGATGAAGTATTTGTCGCCAAAAATAGTAGAGAAACTGTTGGTGATAGTTAGCAAGATTGTGTATGGTGATCTGAGTAAGTATGGGCTACCGTTTCCCAGTGAGGGTCCTTTCGTATCGAAGCAAAAGTACGGTAAGTTCCCAGTCATTGATTTGGGAACAATCAAGAAAATCAAATTTGGAGAGATACAGGTAAGAGGACTTATCACAGTTTTTACAGTTTTGATCAAGAAAAAGGAAAATAAAATCTCAATTGAAGAGAAATTGTTGAATACAGACACAGAGTAAAGTTCATTGTATGATGCTACATATGCAGGTGTTGCCCATAGAAATAGAGAGTATAAGAGGCAACGAAGTGTTGTTCAGAGATGGCAAATCGCTCACGTTTGATTCAATTATTTTCTGCACAGGCTTCAAGAGAACAACTCAAAAATGGCTCAAGGTATGTATCATATTCATACTTATTTATCTGTTATATATGCCATCTGTTATATATTTATTATTAGTTTCGAGGGATAAAAGATAAAATTTCTTCAAAACTATTTAAATATTGTCGAATTTCAATGTATCTTCCTTCTTGGTTCTTTATGTGTGTAGCAGTAGACAAGTTTGATGGAATAAGGTTTATGATGACAATTTGTTTTAAACAGGGAGGTGATGATCTTCTAAACAAGGATGGTTTTCCTAGTTTGCCAAATCAGTGGAAAGGTAAGAACGGTTTGTATTGCGTTGGAATGGGAAGAAGAGGATTCTTTGGAGCTAATCTTGAGGCTCAAAGCGTAGCAAATGATATTGTCTCCATTATTCCTTAAAGAAACAATAAATATTGATATGTCAAGTGCTATATTTTACAATTTACATTCATTTATGAGTTGTATTGTAACATGTTTTTTTTACCTTTTATACTATATAAGATAGGTATATATACAAGGTATTGTGGTCAAAGAAACATAGGTATTGTGGTCAAAGAAACATGAACATTTCCACCTATGGTCAAGCACTTAATATGTACCACTCTTCTTAAATATTTCAATTTTTATTTTATTTTATTTTACTCATATAATAGATTTTCAGATTTTTTTTAAATAAAAGCTTTCATATTAGATATCACTATGCAACTTAAGATCTCAGTTAGGTTGACACAACAAACATGGAAAAAAATATTATTGAAAAAAAAAATAAAAAAATTCAGACTTTTCAATTCAAAAATTTACTAATATTAAGTTTGTGACTTTATATATATATATATATATATATATATATATATATATATATATTTTATATATATATTTCAACTCATATTTAAAAAAATATTTAAGTAAATATCATATAACTTTTT